>JAABUT010000026.1_pt1 | contig 257832 bp, 289 predicted proteins | sample 5559281 | NCBI WGS metagenome assembly JAABUT01 (sample SAMN10711880, study PRJNA513359) | rock metagenome | isolation source: Antarctica rocks | place: Antarctica: Victoria Land, Ricker Hills nord | collected 2016-01-04 | reverse complement strand
TCTACGGAGTACGGAAGTAGAATATGGTAGGTGCTGACTAGCGGGGCCCAGCCCTGCCAGCCCTATGAGCCGAAGATTACCAACTCCCCCCCGGAGGACATGCGCGGACAATTTGCATGGTCGGCCGAGCTCTAGCGTGGGTCACCCGACCTGTAGTCTCCAGTACTCCGTGGGGAGACTACAGGTCGGCTGACCCACGCTAGAGGTCGGCCGACCATGTCAGTTGTCCGAAGCTAAAAACTAAGCTAACACCTGGAGACTACCTAGGTACCTACCTTACCTTACCTTACCTTACACGTGAGACTAGAGGTCGGGTGACCCACGCTAGAGCTCGGCCGACCATGTCGATTGTCCGAAGCTAAAAACTAAGCTGACACCTGGATACCTACAGGTGAGACTACGGGTCGGGTGACCCACGCTAGAGCTCGGATAGTACTTTAGCATCCACTTCGGCAAGGGACCTTATCTCGTACCTTATCTAACACTCGCACTCGGTCCCCCACCAAGTTGGCCGCCGCAGTTTGGATGCTCTCTATTGGATAGGGGCTATGGCAATCGCCGCCTATCTCGGGCCGGTAGGGCTGATGACCCGCTAGTGGAGTTTCACGTTGTTCCTCCTCCGGAGTAGATAGACTCCTAGCCAGCTTCAACCTGTATACTCCGTACCAATGCCCCCATATGACGTTGTATTCCAACATGCTCGACACAACCGGCAATACTTCTAACGTCCAACGGCCGCGCTCGACGCACACAATATAGCGCCAGATACCGCGTCGTGTCCTCCGAGTGATGCAGACGAAAGAGCGGGCGTTAGCGATGACGATGTTTCATCGGTCTTGGCTGTCCAGCGATTGTGGTTTTCGAATCTCTTCGCTTTGGCTATCTTGCAAACTCTATTGTGAACGTTCGTTTCTTCTCAAGGTGCTCTGGAAAGCGCTGTGGAAGGAAGCCCTCAATCATCGTGCTCTACTCGCCAAGATCTCATTCCATAACTCAATTTCGTCCAGGACCCTGCGCTCTGCTCTACTCTACCGGAACGTCTATCGTTTTAGAAGCGTTCCCACCGTTGAAGCCTGTCTATGAGAACCTACAAGTATGGGCTCGGTCACTTCCAACCAGACGTCCAGCGAGCTGCGCTCACTCTCGCGTCAAGAAACGTGCTAATTAGGAGCGATCGATTAGATATTGAGTTGCCAAGCCCTTATCTTTCGTATCCATGGCCATGCTCATGCCGATGCTGTGGCCGTCGTCATTTAGTGGCGCGGCTGTAACCACATCAAGGCTGTGCGGACACAACAGCCCCCAAGGACATAACGATATACTCGAGTGTTTACATTCGATTAATATTCGTCATGTTGGATGTCTCAAACCCGAATTTCGTTTCGTGGTAGAGCTCGAAAGCGCCGCTACATGAAAGATGAAAGACTAGTGCCTAGTGGATGCAACCTCGGGGTTGGTGAGGCGCAGAAAACCAGCAAACAAACCGAAGGCAGAGCTCAATGAAGTCTGATTCACGAGAAGTATAAGAAGAGGATCATGTCTACCTGTTTGTTGAAGTGTGAACGATCAATCCGGCTCAAATTGTTTCAAAATCAGCATTTTTAGGCATAAAACGCAAGTTCTTCTCAATCTTTGGTTCATCCTTTGTTCCAGACACAATCATTCTGCAATGCGCTGCTCTATCTCCACTGTTACTGCGTGCGGGCTTCTTCTTGTTGCCAACAAAGTCGAGGCCCAGGTTTCATACGCGCTGCTACCCTACCTCGACCCACAATGCACTCAACCCGTCGAAGGCGCCACTGTAAGTGGCTATACGGCGAATAACATGACCTTCGCGAATACTAACGGCGCGCACAACTTCCCTTATTGGACACCAATCACCAATCCCACATTTCCATGCGCCGAGGCTAAGGTCGGCTCAGGATACGATGTCTACTGGCAGATTGGTGAACTCGGGCCTCAGTGCCGCGTTGTACTCGCCTTACAGTACTCTCAGTCAAGTTACGGTTCTCTGGGGTTCAGTGCTCCACCTGGCAATACCATTCTTGCAGCAAAAAATGCTGGTTGTTATTATTCATCAATCCCCGTGAGTAATACTCTTGATGTCATCGAAAAGACGCAGCACATTTGCAGAACTGACCGTATTTTCAGAGCAAAGCCTCACTATTCTCCACGTTCTGCTGCGGAGATGACGACTGCAGACCCTGGGTAGCCGGTGATGCCGCGCTCCTGAAAAAACGTGAGGTAAGATTACCTGCAACCGTAAGACAGATACCGAAGCTAACGGCTACCAAAGGAAAAGCCAGACCGCACAGCAGAGTTGCAGAGCTCGTCCTCAGAGGAAGCATCAACCAACCGTAAGAGCAAGTCGCCGACAGGCAAGGCGTCTGAATACAAGAGCTTGATGGCGAGGGACAATTTTGATGCTGGTGCTTGTAAAGTCAACGTCGTCTCACATCCCATTCCACAAGCCGGGCGACAAGTTATGGTCGCAGATCCCCAAACTTGCTCAAGCACAGCATGCTCATTCATCGTGTCCGGCGGTGTCACCACATCCACTTCCTTCACCTCCGGACAAGAACAAACCATTACCAATTCCGTGGGAGTCAGTGTCGGCATCACGGCAGGATTCAACTTCCTGGGGGTCGGGGGTGAAGCGGAGGTCTCAGCTTCATACACTTGGGCGAAAGCTGTCGCGTCGTCCACCAGCACTACTATCATGAATAGTACCACAACAACTGTTTCGCACACTTTGGGACAGCAGGTCGGCACGACCGCATTCGTTACGTTTACGCCCACATACCTTTGCTGGAGCGTCACGGTTGATTGTGGGGCCGGAGTATCGCCGATGTTTCGCTTCTGTCAGCCGCAGATACAGGGGTCGTTACTGGAGGGCGACTATACTGTTGTCTATACTGGATGAATACGTTTCGAGTAACGGTGTTTCCCTTTTGGCGAAATACGTTGGCTTAGAGTCACTCGAGCATCAGGACTGAGTGAAATTGGAGGCGACTTGGACCTGGCTAAGCAAATTCGACCAAGCCCATCCCAGATGGTCTCTTCTTGTGTACAGAGAAGGGTTGTGCTCACTGCTCCGACACTCCGGCGTTGCCCGATTGTCGTGCCTCGAGCACATATGCATGTCTTGGCCCCTCCCTTCAGCGAATCGATAGAATCGATGCTTCTTGTTTCGGTCAGATGAGGGGTAGCTATCAGGCGTCCTACCCGTGTGCCGCCGATCAAGCGTGGCGTGCGGCGCTGGTTTTTTTTTTCAAACAAGCGGGATTTTTTCAAACACAAAAGGGCGCTTGGGGATCCTCTGCGGGCGTGAACGCTTCAGAGAGTTCTAGGGGCCTACGTCAAAACGCAGAGCAAGCGATGCTTTATCGTTCTCATGAGTTATCATCGCCAAATACCCTTGCGCCGCGCAATGGGTTGGGTGACGAGGCTTTCAACCCAACCCACTGAGTGTGAGAATGAATTGAAGATTTTTTTTTATCGTGAGGAAACCCAGTCAGTAGCAGATATACTATTAAAAGAACATGATTTCGTGAACGAAAGGATACTTTTGCGGGAGTTGGCGACTCGATATGTAAAACATAGACTGCAGAGTCTTCTATTGGTCGAAGCCGAACGAATTTCCTTTTCCAATTGATCGATTATTGTACATACATGAACGGTGCCAAGATCCAGGTATCGCTCGCGCTATGAGCTTGTTGAATGGACTCCCAAAGATAGCAGCGGAAAACGAGTCTGGAGCGTTTCGAGTTCGTTGTTCCTGAGTGTCTTCTACTGTATGTAGCTGGAAAGGGTGTGCTGATTACGATGGGGGGGGGAATACTGGACGTCGTCCTTCATACTTGAACATTCTGCAAGGAAGCTCGTTTGTAGATGCGAAATCCGACCAATTCTATCGTGTGGCCGTATAGAAAAGAAATCATGAAGAAAACTGTGAAGAGTTTTAAAGCCCAAGTCAACACGGAGAGTAGTCGTTTATTTAAAAGGGGCCTTGATTTCTCGATTCTGTTACTTCGAACTGATCATCGCGTTTTTTATTAAGTTTAGCAACTAACTACTACTGTAACGAAAGTCCGTGCTGCCCTCAGTTCTTCTATGCGCTCGCTCTTATTTTTATTTGTCGAGACGCAAGCAAGCAAAGACAGGAGGAGCGATATGTAAAAGGGGGTTTTTTTTTAAGCTACATACCCTGCTTGGTTGGTGTCCTGGTCGGTTGCGCTGTATAACCTGCGCTGGGCTGGTCCGGTATGGTAGGTATCTCTTGCAGAGAAGGAGGGAACGGGAAGACGCGAAAGTACCTATTGGAAGGAGTTTCGTTCGATAATTTCTTTTACAATTTCACACGAGAGAGAGAGAAGATTTCTTGTACTGAATTTGCTAAAAAGAGACCTTGCAGCCCCCTGGGGAAAAGAGGAGCCATCGATGGGCATCTAGGATTTGGTAGCGGACAGCGATCGAGCACGATTCGAGTAATAGTGCCACGACACACCCCCTGCACCTGCGTGCCCCCGTTCCACCTCTACCAATTCATTGGCGGATCATGGGGTTGCAGCCTCTGCCCCGGCGCATGCCCAGACGGCGGATTTGCCCAAGGAAAACCCCCCCCGGGCTCACACGGCCCCGCTACCAGAGAACCCAGCGGGATACGCTCCTGGCGAGTGCGGCATCCATTCGCACTATACAGCCAACGGTGATATACCCGACTCCATCGAAGTGAGATCGTCAAGGACGCCAACACCAAACCCATTGATTTTCATGGCGCTGACGGACGGCGCTTTGCATGCTAGACACGCGCAGGTCATCACTAACAAAATTACCCTCTCCACTCACTTTCCAACCCCTCCGAAGGGGGGCCTGTTCACGTACGCCGATCAGACCACTTCCGTATGTCAATTGGCCAGCAGAACCATTTCCGGGCGTGCATGCTTGCATTGCAGCATGGGCTTCTCGGGACAATTGGGAAAAACGGAAAGCGGATTGCGGGTTTTCTCACTGCGAATAGATCTCGTCTTCAGCGTCTGGTTCGATCACGCTCTTCTGCCGGCAGGCTCGAGATATCTCCTAGCCGTGGCCAGCCTAATTAGTTTTTTTTTTTTTTTTCAATAGTCGGCTGAGATGCGTTTTGGGTCTGGATGCTTTTTGAGAAGGGTAAGGTAGTGTGTTTGTCGCCTTTTAAATGCAATAGCTTAGCGTGAGAGCAGTCGAGTTGCGGCTTAGGTTGATACTCTATGTACATATCTTAGGTAGACTTATCATTCTTCTTTCTAACCCACGGGGCTTATCAAGGTGATTCAGTAGGTAGTTTCCAACGTATGGCGCAGAAAAGTGAAAGCAAAAGGGAGCTTCGGTTCCTACATATGTACAAGGAGCTGGCAACTTTCTCGGCACACTCTAGGCGCCTGTCTCTCAACGCAGACAACCAGCGAATAGCATGGGAGGCGCTGAAGAAGTCCAGCTCCATCAGGAATACTGATAGAATTCAAGAATGGTAGTTCATTCGCACTTCAACACATGGTGATGTCGCTTCAACCCAGTGTCGAAGTCAAGCTTGGCATTCGTGATAGTCAGCCGTAACCTCATTGTTTGTCAAGGCTGCTTTTGAGCAGTGTTGAATTATAGGATTGCAAAGGCTTTTGAACCCATATAACTTACACCGAGTAGTGAGCCAAGGACCCCTTGGGCCCTCACGCAAGTTTTTCCCATTATCAAGCCAAATCATTTTTATCAATTTTGGTCAGTGGTTGTGAATGAAGACTTACTGTACGCACTCGCACGGGTATCATACCTTTCTAGCCCCCATTTTCTCTCTTCATACAGATAGAAATCTCCTGCTCCAAGGTAAAAATCGATCCTCATGGACAAAGAACCTTCTTATTATCGATTCTCCAAGCAAACCGCTTGCTCCAAGCTGTCGTTGATGCTTCTTTACGGCCTCTGTCTCATTCCTTCGATTTTCTTTTATCTGATCTTGCGTTAATGCAATATCTCGACTACAAATAGTGATGATCCTCAAATGTATGATGTTGCGTGAGCTAGATGGAAGAGTAGGCAGATCGTAGAACTCTTCTGGTTGTAGAAAGTCCAGATGTCTTCGGAAATATTCGGGATCAACACGGTACTGCGCCCCTAGCTGAAGCAGCCAGTCTCGACATGAGTGTCCTCGCAGAAAAACCAGTCTTCCAGATTTTGGTTCTAGAGGCTGCAAGCCTGCAATAGTCCAAGCTGTTGGAAACAGGGAACAGTACTGTTACCCCTGTGGTTAGGAATCTCCGCATTGATCCGGCGCTAGTGGATGAGTATTTACCCTTCGCCCACTTCTTTCCTTCATCCTTTAATCCGTATGCTCTACCTACTAGATAGTTCAGTCAAATATATCTATATGCCTTTCTACCCTCGTGTCCTCGTATACCAAGACAAGCTTCTGCAGTCCTTCATCACCCTTGTATTTCTGTTTCTGTCTTCCTTCTTTTAACCAGTCATGAAAAATAACGTGCACGAAGGTGGGCGGGGGAGCACTTTTGAACGTACGGGCTTTCTTTGGCCCTGATAGTAATTGTGCCAATTGCCGATAGTGGTGCAGACCTTACATACCTACGCGGCCACGCGGGCCTACCGTCAAACCATTGAATCGTAATTATCTACACAGAACGCTAATTTATTGGCTTAAATTTTCGAACGTTCTGCAAAACGGAACAACAATGATACAGCTCTACTACAGTTAAATCTTGTGGTGGTTGAGCCAGTAGGGAGTCTGCAGCCTGCATGCAATGGCGCAGCTTCAGCTCAGCCTCAACCTCCAGCCTTCTCCGGCTAGACACAGAATATGAGGCGAATCTTCCTACTATCTGGAGTGCTGTAGCCCATTTCAGTACGTTCACTTATGATTTGTCTATGAAGTTCTTCAAAGCTACCCACTGCTGGCCCGAGGATGGAAGCCCTCGCGCTCTCGGCGAGCGTGGTCAGTGTGGTATCGCTCTTCATCCAATTAGCGGAAAAGGTGCAGCATTTGCACGACTTCTGGACCTCGTTTCAGAACGCACCGTCTGCGATTCGCAATGTCGCCAGTGACTTGCAAACGTTCTGTGATGTTCTTGATCATGGGTTCCGGTCTCATGAGAATAATAACCCTGCGCTACTTCAGATCTTAACGAGATGTGATAGTAAGGTAGAGGATCTCAAGCGGATTGTTGAGAGATTAGAACCTGGTTTCGCTTCGAAACGCTCGATCAAACGTAAATGGAGTTCGTTCAAAGCTACTCTCAAGAAGAACAATCTTGCGGAGTTCCAAAGATCTTTAGCGGATACTAAGCTAGATTTGCTTTTGATCCGTCAAGTCATAGCGGAGTGAGTTTGTTCACATGTAAGGACATGAAGTGTTTGGGTTGTTGATTTCATTTGCAGAAAGTCTTTTGGTCGCAGCTTCGTAGCGCTAAACAACAGCATCGCCGACATAGCCTTGCAGAGCTCGAGTATATCCACGGAGCTCGTTACGATTGGCTCACGCACAACAGATGTTGACCAGCATATTACTGATGTGCACGAAGAGCTCCAGCAAATGATAAAACGTATCCAAGAGCGGACCAACCTCAATGCCAGTACTTTTCTCGGCGCCGAGCTAGAGCAAGTCTTTCGAAAAGCAATCCGAGATACAATGCAGAGCCACGGTGAAATAGATGTAGTTGAGGAAACGGGCCTAGGAGCAAGACAACGGAAACAGGCTCGTTCTATACTTACTAGATCACCACTCGCATTGACTCCAAATTTGGGCCCAGACAAGAATCACGGTGCAGGTTATGTTGAGCATGCTGAAAACGATGAAAACTTAAGACCGCAGTTAGGGGCTAATCACGACGAAAAACCGTTGTCTGGAAGGAGGAAAATAGCACAATGCACTTTTGCAGAGTACAAGACTATATTTGGCACACTTTCGTGGCGATCCAGAGCCATCAAGATCACTCATCAAGACGGATTTCTCGGTCATGTTGAAAACGATGAATTAGAGACTTACGTTGTGATTCGACCAGCTCCATGGCTAATTACTCGTAGCCTTAATGTGCAAATATCTCGAAGGTTTGGATGCTGGACTTGGAGAGCCCGGCAGTTTCCATTGGTGGCTAAAAATGCCTTGATATTCAAGTATGCTAGAGATGGAAACTTAAGTGGCGTAAAAGATCTTTTCCAGCACAAGCTTGCGTCGCCGTTTGATGTCGATCCACGAGGATATACACCATTGCATGTACGGAACTGCTTTATGCTCAATATATCGTTAAACTTCGAAGCTGACAAGTCTCAGTGGGCAGCATTACGTTGTAATCCTTTAATGTGCAAACTGTTGATTCAAGCCGGCGCTGTTGTAGATGCGCCATGCAATCAATTAAGGTAGGCTAGCTGTTAATATGGTTGACTCGTATATTGCGTTTACATCCACCACTAATACTGGCAACGTAGATCACCTCTTTTAAACGTAGCGGCACCGGTTCACTTTGTGACGAATAGATCGGAAAATGAGGTTGTAGATACTTTCCGCGCCTTGGTCACGTACGGACAAGCTGACACATCTTGGCTAATACTACATATTCGTTGGTGCTTGCGAGGTCTTAAGTGGAATCCTGTTGCAAAGAAGGCTCTCTATTGGCTACTCACACAGGAGGAGTCTTACTCCGACCGCGATCATCTCAATGACAATGAGACACCCATCATGATCCTACTGTTATATGCTGGTTGGGGGGATGATACAATACCAATGCTTAACCTGCTGATTGACAAGGGTGTCGATCTGAACGCTCAGAAGGCCGGACCAGACGAAGATCCAAGAGCTGGGTATACCGCTTTGCATTTCATCATACGTTCCACCTGCGCTAGTCTATATCCCTATCCCCCACCAGATCCATGTTGTGGAGCAGTGTCGCACCTTCTCCGTCGAGGAGCCAACCCTCACTTACCTGACCGCCATGGTCATACACCAACTACTATGGCGTTAGCCGCTGGAACACTCGCTTTCGGTTTTTGGAAGCAAGTGGTGCGCGCTCATAAAGATATACAAGAATTTGTCCGACGGGAGCTGGCGCATTCATCTTCGTTACGAGACGCTGGATGGGATGAAATTGCTCTTTTGAACATTTTCTACTGTGATTTCGCACCGTTTCACTCTTACCGTCCGATGTACTCTATAACTTCCAGAGATTGGTATGGTCGGAGTTGTGCAACCGTCGATCGCAGCCGGGAACCATGGTGGTTCGACCTCCAAGAGCTGATCAGAACAAAGGAAACCCCACTTCCCCCTTTACCTCGTGGGTGGCAGAAGATCAAATTAGATGACGTATGTCGAGACGAGCACGGGTACCATTACAAATGAAAGACCCAGAGCGGAATTCTTCGCCAACCTGCAAACGCGGAAAGCACAAAAGAGGTACAGGAAAGGTATGATAACGATTGAGACCGAGGGATGTGAGACCGAGCTAGATGATTGGTGCGGTGACGAAGATGGAGGATCCTCTGAAGACAGCGAAGAAGAATGTCATGTATTCAAAGATGAGTTCAAAATTGGTGGACTGGTGAGAACGAAGAAAGTTCCCGTGCTAGTCACAGCGATGAACATGTTCCGCGAAGAACGGAACTTGAAGGAGATTCTACATGCCCAGGACTCAGTAACTTACAAGTCGAAGATCTCGGAGACAGCGACGAAGAAGACAAATTCCACGATGCACAAACCACCCCATTCACATACCCGGACGGACCATAAACCGCCTTGATCGAACAGCGGAGATGGACATACCGCTTCCGTCTTTTTTTCCAAATATAGGAGAGCTACTGCGATCGAGCGTTGCATGCAAATGAATACAGTATACTGTCTTTACACTATACAAGCAATAAAAAAACCCAAGCAGCCAAGAATATTTCATACCGCTCCAACGGCCTTGACCAAATCTCCCAATCCAACCTCAGATCTTTCAATTCCATCACCACCTTGCCCCCTCCCCGCCTCCCTCACCTCTCATACCCTCATATGTACGACATGAGCAGAACACGATGACAGCGACGTTACCGAAAGACGCCACCATTCGACCATCCTGAAAACCCCCTTACACCCTCCTCTCAGCTCTCACACACAACCTACACCCCCCCCCCCAACAATCAAAAACCCCTAAAACCCCAACGCCACCCCACCCCACACAAACAACCCCTCAAACCCCACCCCCCCACACAAACACACACCCACACACCCACACACCCATTCTCAACACCGCACGCTAAGCACGAAAACGCATCTATTCCCCCCCCAAAAACAAAAAACACCAACGTACTCACCCCATCATCTCAACAAACACACAATTTATCCCCTTTAGAGGTTTTTAAGCAATTCAATGCTCGGAAATAGTGTGCTTTGAGGGGAGAATTAGGTTTCGGCGTGGGTTTTGGGAGGGGAGTGGGGGGGTGGTGGATGGGTTTAAGTTTCATGTGACTAGACTTTATTTGGAGTTTTGCACTAATTTTCAAGGACATCATATCGAACCATACCCTCTTCAACCATAGGCGAAGAAGAGGGAATGTACATACAACGTACATACATCAACGCTTTGGTGCTTGTGCATCCAACTCTCCTTGCCCTAAAGGCGCCGAAACTTGCCGTCTTCATAAATCACTATACGGTAATACATTTCATACTCACAAATCATACTCTCAGCCACTCGAAAACCCACCCTGCAAACTTTTCCTCCCCTTTCCTCCCTTCTACTTCGCGTCGGCCTTCTCCATAGAAGCAATCTTGACCTTCTTTCCCGGCCGATCGAAAATCGACGTCATAGCCGGTGATCTCCCCGGCTTTCGCTTGGGCGCCACCGCCTTCCCCTCCTCCAATCTCTCCCTCGCCGCGTTCACCGCCTTGACAGCCTGCTCTGCGACCCTAGCTCTTTCACTCTCGCTTTCCGACTGTTCATTCTCCGATTCGCTTTCGGCCCATTGTAAAGCCCGGAGCTTGGCTTTGCGGTTGGCTTCGGCTTGGGCGAGGGCTGGGTCGATGGGGGTAATGGTTGTGGCGCCGGGACCGAGTTTGGAGAGGTTGATGGAGGCGTCGGAGGCGGGGATGGGGGCAGCGGGGTGGGGATCGATTGGTGGAGGGGTGGCTGTGGGACTGCTACGCAGAGGAGCGGGGGAGTGGTTGTGACTGCGGTCGTGCTCTTCTGTGACTAATCCGTTCAAGGATGATTGTCGGTGTTGGTTAGGAACACTTCTCCTGGGGAGGCCACGAAGTTTCGGCTCGTTGGATAACTCCTTCGGAAGCGCAATATGGTCACCATCGCTCTTGCGAGCCAAATAAGCGGGCAGTTTGCGTGTCTTCTGGACTTTTTGGACAGGGGCTGTTTGGTAAGCTTCTTCGAATCGATCAGTATCGTCGGTGTCACTTGAGATTTCCTGGTACCTCGCCGAAGTTTTTCGCAAGTCTTCGGACAGACTTGGTCTCATTCTTGACGGTTTTTGATGGAGTGCTTTGTTGGTCGAGAAATCTTCGTCTTGTTCAACCCTCACTTTCTTCTTTTTGACAACCGCGTTAGGCTTTGCAGTACTAGCGTGAGAATAAACTGGAAGATCCGGTTGAACAATCACATTCTCGGGTACCTCAGTTCCAGAGCTGTTAACACCAGGATGTGACTGGAGTTGAGGGTCGATGTGTGTCTTGTTGACGTGCTCAGCCAACCTAGACCCGTTTACCCGGCATATGACCAGCAACGACCTCCCGTAGAAAGCAGCTTCTGCACTGATGTATCTATCGTTTTGTCTTGCTTCCGCCAATGTATTTTCTATCCTCGCTTGGTGATACTGAGCGTTGGCGTCGTTCCTTGGTGTTCCCGCAAACTCATTAGTTACTGAATTGACAACATCACTTTGGACTATGGTGCGACTATCTGAACGCTTTCGCTTCATGCCACTATGAATCTGCGGATCACTGTGCGGTTGCTGACCATTCTGTGCTAGCTTTCCAGGATAGCGGTCTACCTGAGGGGAAGGCGCGGCTTGAGGTAGAGTAGGATCTGGGTATTGATAGGTGATGCCTGTATCCTCTGTGGTGAATGTGCCATAGCGAGGATTCTCTTCCATCATCCTAGCTATAGGTGCAGTATACCGAGACCTTTTATCTTCACCTGGCGTGCGGGTTAGGGTATCAACGTGATTACTACCTGCGTTAGGCTGCACGACGCTTCGATGAGGTCGTGAGGATGGTTGGTCTGTATGAAGCATCGGATCAATGGGTATACTTCCCTCCCTATACTGAGAGGTGACGGGAGGCTGGGAGCTCGTAGGAGTAAGCTCATCGTCATTGACATAGTGATCATCAAGAGCAGGATCTTTGGATTTCTCGATTTCTGCCTCATCCCTCCGACGCCGTAGACGTCTCGTATCATGAGGGTCATCGTCCCCAAATTTCTTAATCCAACCGACGTTGGAGATGCTAAAGTTGACGAGGCTCTCGACACTTCTTGGGTCGGCGACCTTCTTGGTATCATGGCCTAACATAGTTCCGGTTGGCTCGAAAGGTTTCATACCTTTCATATTGCGACAGGTTCCACATGAGCAAATCTTGAGACAGTGCGGACACTTCCAATTGGGATTTTCCATAACAGTTAATGGCATCAGGTCGAACATTCTAAACAAACTCCCATAGGTGTAGACACGGCCGCACTTGCAGTGAGCAAGTCTCCAAAGCGGTTCTGGGAAATGAGACACATGGCAACACATATGATCTTTCCGTGCCTTCTTTAATCGTCGTCTTTTCGACTTGGCCGTAAGCTTGCGGGCGTCATCCGACAGATCTTCGTCTGGAAATCTGTTGTTGACCTCTTTCGTGGGGTCCTGCCAAGGTCGGATTTTCAACTGCTCTTGGCAGACTTGGGCCAAGGTTTTCTTTCCCAAGTTCTGTCTCTCAACTTCAAGCGACTGAGGCGCTTTGTCTGTAAGCCCGCCGTCGAAACTAATGATCTGATGTCTCCAAAGTTCATGTTTTCCAACGAGGTCTTGCCATGGAAATTGCTCCACCCACTTGTATTTGGAGGTGCATCTACAACTTCGTCCCATCGCAAAGCACTCCATGCAAATATCATAGGTGTCCTCGTCGCCATTCTCAAGGGGTACAACGCACGACGTGCACGTTAAAAACCGATTAAAGATGTTGCATCGGCAGTACGAACAAGTAACGTAGCTATCATAAGATAGATACTGCCCTTTCTTCTCACCTGACGAGACTGGGGCAAGCATTTCTGAGAGCAGTATCTGAGTATAGAGGTTGAAAAGTCGCCTGAAGTCTTTCTGAAGTTGACGTATCTTTGGGCTGTAATTGAGGTCAAGCATGACTTGCTGGTCAGTTGTCGCCTGCCTTTGCAGGTCTACCTGCTTGAACAGACCCGAATACTTTTCAAGGGCGAACAAGACAATCGCCTTATTCTTGTATTGTTCATCTCTGCAAACAATTCTTGCCCTGGGAAGTGCCTCATTCAGTGCCATCTCCAGAGTCTCGACCGTAGTCCGATTCCATGCCGCCTTCATTGTCCTTGTGCCACGGTTCCATACCTGATGAGGAGCCAAAGGCGGGATTAGGATGAAATCTCCGGCCTTCTGCTCTACGATATAGGTCTTGAACGGTGCTGCTTTCCAGGCATTAATCTGAGCAAAATGAGCTTCGACCTCGATATCATGGCCCAAGGTCGCTAGCCAATACTCTGAAACCAAGTGTCGATCCTTGGTCTCTGTCATGAACCAGATGGAGGAGCCCGGCTTGGCCGGCTTTCCATCGTCGTCGACAGTACTCGAGGTTTCCACCATGAGATTATGACCTAGACTTGCGCACATTTCTCTATGAGCGGGAGTATATGTACCCTCATGCCCAATGTAGCACATCATATTTTCAGCCCTCATCTTCGGTGGTAGGCAGCTCATGAGATCCCCAGCTCTAGCAGCACCACGGCCCTTCCTACTACCTGGTCCGTTTGGATTTGCTTCGTTTGTCGACCCAGGCCCACCAATATCTCCAGTACTGTCATTGAGGTAGAACACGCTGGGAGGTATTTGCTCTTTCAACTTATCGTGCCATACTTCGGGACAGTCAATATCTTTGAGGTAAATCCTTTGCCGATCTGGGTCTTTGTAGTTGTAAGCATTCCATTGGTTGGTGAGCTTGGGCATATTGTTCAGGTAATGACCGATCGAGAGTGCCATATTCTGCTTGGTTGTGAGGTTACGGGCTTGCTCAACTACATCATGTGGTAAGCTAGGGCAATGTCTAGGACGTTCGAGTACCAAACTCACATCTTTTGCTACGATTATCTCGTAACCATTGACTAGTAAATGTCCACTCGTTCAACCTGTGCTGCCAGCCTTCAATGACCAGCGGCTTTCCTCCAATTATAACATGCAGAAGAACTAGCTTTTCAAATGCCTCCAGCCCTTGGTGTTCAATCATATCACAAGATATCCGAACGACATACTCGAAATTAGGGTTCCCCTCAACAAAAGCGGTCAGGTCAAAGTCCGGTGAGATGGGGTCAAACGACGCACATGGTCGTTGGGCTGGCATTTTGGTGTCAGGCTTGCACTTAAGTGAGATGTCGATTTCCAAAGCTATAGGAGGACTGCCATAGATCGGTGCTGAAGTTTGCGCAGCAATGGTGCTCAAGCTTGAGGTGTTGCCTCGGGCTCATTCATCTCACTTCGAGGAACGAACTCGATGAGTGTTGACTAGCGTGAATTGTTTAGCGTTATTTCCTTGATGAGACGCAAGGCTCAACGAGATACGATGAAGCTAGAGAATGGAAGACTGAAGGTGGGAGTATTGTGGTGACTGTGGACGATAACAAAGTTCCTATGTCTTTTTGAAGCTCGAAGTGGAGCATCGGAGACACCGCGCTAAAACACCAATCAGTCCGCGCGCTTAGGTGCTTTCGCAAGTGATACCAGAGGTTCAATGGTTGCCTGAGGTTTCTCTTTTGTTTTAGACTTCTAGAATGTATTGCACTCTGTATTTGTATGGTTTTTGTCTATGCACATAGTTTACCCTCGACCATCATTCGTCGTCTCCTTTAATTCTTCATCTCTACCCGCTCTTTCTTCATCCCAAAATATTTTATCTCAAAGACTTTCCTATTTTAGACAAACTTCAGTGTATGACTTTACTAAGGAGCAGATTTTGAAACGATGTTTAGAATTCTATAGTTTGGGAAAGTGGTGAAGGTTTTCGACTATCTCAACAGGCTTTGAGTCCTATACCGAGCGAGGCTTTTATACAAATTACTGGCATAATGGCAGCCTCCAGAGGTTTCTTCCTGAACCTAGCCAATACTCGATACCTCCGAAGAAATGGAGTCATTGGACGACATTTTAGACCCTCGATCCTGAGGTGCGCGTATAAAACAGACTTTTTTATCTCGTCTTCGCACCATAGCCATACAGTCTTCACATCAAACATCCTGCCACACAGTTCTGAGAACCCGAAGCACGACCATAATACTCGAACCTTCTCCGGAACTCAACCCGCCATTCCAATTCCTCCACCACTGGTATATCAGCCCCCTAAAACTGGATTCATTTCTCACCTCCCTCACTCATGGATCCCCTACGCCGAACTCATACGCCTCGATAAACCAACCGGGACCTACTATCTCTTCTTTCCCTGCCTCTTCTCAACCCTCATGGCAGCTTCTTATACCGCCTCGCCTCCCATTCCTGTTCTCACCACCTCCCTGTTGTTCTTCACCGGCGCCTTGATTATGCGAGGAGCAGGGTGCACCATCAATGATCTTTGGGACCGAAACCTAGATCCTCATGTCGCAAGGACTCGGCTTCGACCTATTGCGAGGGGTGCTGTGACGCCCTTTCAGGCCGTGACCTTCACTGGGTTCCAGCTCCTAGCGGGCTTGGGCATACTCCTACAATTCCCAACTTCGTGTCTTTACTACGGTATCCCGAGTCTGCTCCTAGTAGCGACCTACCCCCTCGCCAAACGAGTAACAGACTACCCCCAATTCATCCTCGGCCTCACCTTCTCCTGGGGTGCAGTCATGGGCTTCCCCGCTTTGGGTATTGACACACTCGCTGAGCCTTCTGCTGCAAAAGCTGTCGCGGCATTGTACGCAAGCTGTGTTTCGTGGACGGTGTTATATGATATGATATACGCTCAAATGGACATCAAAGACGATGCCAAGGCTGGCATCAAAAGTATTGCCTTAAGGCACGAGCATGAGACGAAACGAGTGTTGTCAGGGTTGGCAGTTTTGCAGGTCTTTTTGCTTGCAGTGGCGGGAATGGCAAGTGAAGCTGGACCGGTTTTCTTCGTGGGTGGTTGTGGGAGTGCGGCTGCAACGCTGGGGTTGATGATATGGAGAGTGAAATTAAAGGAAGTGGGGAATTGCTGGTGGTGGTTTAGGAACGGGGCCTGGCTTACTGGTGGAGGAATTGCGGCAGGTTTGCTGGGAGATTATTTGGTTCGGATAAACCAAGTGGAATTGAAAAATAGTGAGGAGCTTCTAGAAAACCGAGGTGAAGCCTATAGAATAGAACTGAAAAGGTAGAGTTCCGTATCAGAACTCTTTATGCTTTTTATGTTAGATTGTTCACAAGGCACGTGAGCCCGAACCCAAACGCCATGCCTTTTCTGCCCAATTGCCATGCAATCAACATGTTGCCCGAAGAAAGGTTGAGTATGGCAAAGATATCTCAAATAAGCACTCAGGCATCACTGCTCCCTCTTCCACCGCGCCGCCCGCCACGTTGTCCACCTCCCCTTCCCCCACCTTCTGAGCCAGCTCCGTTAGCCTGTCCACCCCCTAGCCCATCGCCCGCACCCATGGTCAACGCTGCCGTTGCTAGTCTGTTTGAAAGATCTATTTGTGTGCGGATGGTGTTGGCGAGGTAAGAAACAACTAAGACATCCTGAATGTGATTGTTGCTGTATGCTGTCAGTCAAAATCATCAAACTGCGCAGAGCCTCAACATACAAATCCCTTTCAATATCCACCGGATCCACCTTTGGTGCCAACGCCAAAGCATTCAGCAAAAATTGCCCCAACGCACTAGACGGTGGCGCCTCCTCTTCTATCACCGCTTCCACATACTTTGACACCCTCTCCAGCATCCCCAGTACCTCCTCAATAGCCCTCTCCAGCGACTCAATATCCGTTAGCACGTCCGCCGTCCTGTCCACACTATCTTTGGCGCCCGAAATCAATTCCAAGCCGCTTTTCTCCGCCTCCCCATACCTTATTTCATGCGGCACAGGTATGAACGCCGCACTATCGGCTGCCCTCTCCGCCGTCACTCCCACGGGCGCCGAAATATACGTTCTAGCCTCAATATCCTTGCCCGCGTCCGTACTTATAGTTAGATGCACCGCTGGATGCGGCCACGTTCCATCGCCTTGGCCTCCATAGAAATTCTGAATAAGCGCCGAAAAGGTATTGAGTTCTGCGGACGTGGCGTACCAGCCCACAAGCACTTCTTTGGGGTTAGCTTTGAGATGTAGCGATAACATTTGCTTTTGGTATTCCATGTCGACTTCGACTTGTTCGGCAGTTTCTGTATGCCCCACTGCGAAGCAATTGCGGATTTCGACTTCTTGGCCATCTTCGCTTCGGACGCCGAGGAGGGTGCCAATTACGCGCTCTTGGTCGGGGTTGCGGCGAAGGGAGTGGTCGAGGATGGAGAAGATAGCCTATTTCCAAAACTTAAGATTACAGCATGGAGGATCTGGGCGGCGACGTACTTGAGGCTGTACTATCACGTTTAGAGGCGCTGTTGTTGGTTGCGATCCTACTGCCGCTGGACCCAAAGGCCTAGCAAGATGGAGGAAGGAGTCAGTGTCCACCATGTCGTTCAACACGTTTTGTTGTGCAGGATAAAACTACTTCCCCTCTTGTTGACCATAGATGATCTGGCAAACGATAGCCCAGGAACAATAACCCTAAATTACTCTTGGCGAAAAGTTTTGTGGGATAGTAGTCGTGCGCTAAGATTAGATTAGATCCTTTGACATATCTTGCTTTCCTTAGTTGGGGAATCCTGACACACCTGACTTTCAAAGTTATGGCACCATTCACTCGTGGTGGAGGATCTTCAAGAGGGTTCCATAATTTCCAACCCAGAGGAGGAGGCAGAGGGAGGGGAAGAGGAAGAGGAAATGCCAAAGCACATGGCAACAATAAATCGACTTTCCTCTCTTCTAGGGTTGAAGAACCACTTCATAATAACTCTGGTGAAAGCAATGACAGCCCCAAGCTAGATGATGATGAAGATGGGTCCGTAACTGGTGGTCTGTCGAGTACTAGCGAAGATGACATTGTGGCCAACAATACTGCCAAGCCTTACAGCATACTGCTTGAGTCCTTGAATGCAAACAATCAACCCGGACCCCAGAGGAAGAAGCGCAAGGTCGAGCACAAAAATCATCTTAACAAGGAAGACGATCTGGATCAAGATTTGTATCTCGCAGAAGAGCCAGAGGAAACCGATTACCACCAACTGGATGATGCTGACGACAGTAAGTCCCCCAAAGCCTGTGCGCATACTCGGTCTCATATCACTAGATGACCCTTTTATGAGGCACTTTGCCGGTACACATGAGATGGAACTTGCTCTTTGCATCTCAGATGTCAAAAACGATAAGTGGCTACTGGCAAAGGCAGATAGAGACTCAATTTGGTCATGTTTTTTCAAATATCCATCCAGCTTGAAGAACGTGCCGTTGACTGGCTCAAATATACCTCGGAGTACACAAGAATTAGATGTAAGAATTTCTGCTAGCATTTCCCCCATGGTTCTAAACTTGGTATAGCTTAAAGAAAAGCTCAAAGTACCTGCGGCAAAATGTTTGCCGGCATTCAACGACCTGACTGGGAATGTAGCCCAATCGATCTTTAATTACCGAGATCTCCTATTTGCCCATAGATCCATCGACAATGCGGAAGATCTTCGGAAAATTACCTGTCTACATTTATTGAACCACATTATCAAGACTCGTGATAAGGTAATTAAGAACAATTCACGACTATCCAAGGAAAACCATGACGAAGATCTGGAGCTTCGCGATCAAGGTTTCACTCGCCCGAAAGTTCTAGTCATACTACCGACCCGCCAATCGTGTGTAAGATACGTTGACACAATCACCTCTTTATGTCAGCCAGAACAGCAAGAGAATCGGAAAAGGTTCCAAGATTCCTACGCTCAAGGCGAAGACGACTTTTCGGAGGATAAGCCAGCAGACTTTAGGGAGCTCTTTGGCGGCAATGATGATGACATGTTTCGACTCGGCATGAAGTTCACTCGGAAAACGGTCAAGTACTTCGCACAATTCTATAATTCCGACGTCATATTTGCAAGTCCCCTCGGGCTTCGGATGGCACTGGGGGTGGAGGATGTCAAGAAACAGGATCATGATTTTCTCAGCTCGATTGAACTACTGATCGTTGATCAAGCTGACGCACTCATCATGCAAAATTGGGAGCATGTTGAGTACATCTTCGACCATCTCAACCTACAGCCTAAGGAAGCCCATGGCTGTGACTTTAGTCGCGTCAGAGGCTGGTATCTTGACGGGAATGCCAAATATCTTAGGCAAACTATCTTGCTCTCTGCATTCAATTTCCCCTCGTTGAACAAGCTTTTCGCTTCAAATATGCGGAACGTGGCGGGAAAGGTGAAGTTGTCGAGGCCTTGCGGTGGTGCGATGCTTGACTTGGGTATTACACTCAAGCAGACCTTCTCACGCTACGACTCAACAAGCCCAGTCACAGATCCTGATGATAGGTTCAAATACTTCATTTCCTCGATCGTGCCATCTTTGACGAAATACTCAGACAGCGGTGGTCGAAGGGGCCAAGGCGTTCTTATTTACTTTCCGTTATATGCAGACTTTGTACGGGTGCGGAATTACTTGGCCTCTTCTTCGAGTACTCAGAGTATCTCGTTTGGCTCCATTTCGGAGTACACGTCGGTACGTGATGTTGCTCGAGCGCGAAGCCATTTCTTCACAGGTCGCCACTCAGTGTTGCTATATACCGAGCGAGCCCACCATTTCAGGCGCTATCATCTTAGGGGAGTGAAGAAGGTTATCATGTATGGATTACCAGATAATCCAATTTTTTATCGGGAAATTGTAGGGGGCTTCTTGGGTTCCAGTATTGCAGAGGCTAAAGTGGAAGCTAGCGAAGCAAACGTTAGAAGCTTATTCTCACGGCTGGACGTCTTGAGACTCGAAAGAACTGTCGGGACCAAAAGACATCTTTCGTTGCTTAGAAATAAGGGTGGTGATACATTTGACTTCATCTGATAAACGCACTTTTCTCATCTCAAAATTTGAAGGATGATGGACTTGTCAAGGGCTGTTCTCTTAAGGGCTTTGCGGTATTGGAAGCCTTATTCACGAGGTATGTGCACTTCACGCCTTTCTCAACTCAATACTCTCCGAGATGCTATATATACGCAGTCTTTCCCGAACGCAACGCTGAGATGCACCGTAGATCGTTCTAGGGCTGGCAGGCAAGATCAACCAATATCCGACATTGTCACTTTTGCGGGCTTATGGGATGAACTAGCGACTTGGGAAAAGTCCCGCGGACTTCTATGTGACCGCCAGTAAAGCGTCAGTTGGTATAAATTCACATTGATGTGCGGGAGCTCAGCGGGATAGTTCAAGACTCTGTAGCTTCACTCTTAACAGAGATTCACCGCTGCTGTGAGAGCCCCCTAAGCGGCTGTTTGGACCCTCCTAGCGGTTGTTAAGACTATTGCCCCACCGCTCCTCCTTGTGATTTCTGCATGCTGTCTTACTTCTTTCGTTTCATACTACGTTCCAAAGCTTTGTAACGTGCAGCTCACATCATTGCTCATAACAGTCGTGCAGCTACTGTTATAGGCACCGCTTTTCGAATAGCTTATCGCTCGTGTCACTCATTCTCACCACTACGAGCTCACAACCATCAGCAATTATGACGGCTAGCGAAGCAACAAATCACCGTGCCTTGTGTAGCCCAAGCTCACGAGACGATCTGCAAGGAGCAAACAATGTTGCCTATGGGAGAAATCAATTGGTAGAGCATCATGGTCCATATTTTCAAGGCTTGGTCCAAGATCACCGCCCAAGTCAGACTTCTACCTTCCCTCTAAGCTTGGCGCAAGATCAACGTCCCGGTCATACTCCCATGGACGCCTCTCTAGGTAGTGCCGAAGCCTCAGTTCATCAAGAAATCGGCGAGCACCTACATGATACAGACGCTATGGATTATGGTACGGGTCTCAGCTCACTCGTACTTGTTCCTTCCACCATTCGATCTATCGAGGAAGCCATCATTGAATGGAGAACGCCTACATCCAGAGATGAATATAGTACTTATTACAGAGACTCTCAGTTCTCTGTTGGCCACAGTGACTCTGATAGAGACAGTCTTAACTCCAATGGCGACAGTTCTAACTCTGATAGTGACCTTCTTAGCCCTGATGGCGACAGGCTGTACTCCTGTGGCGACATTTCCAACTCTGATAGCGACCGACTTGACCCTAATAACGACAGTCCTCACTCTGATGGCGACAATCTTCACTGCTGTGACGACAGTCTTGACTCTGATGAAAACACTGATACCTCATTCAGTTCTCTCTATATGATCATTGACGACATACTGTTAACTCCAATTACACCAACCTCCATAGAGCTTAAGGGTCCTGGTGGAAAGCCGTTAAGACAGATGGTGGAGGCCGATGCATACCGTAGGGGCGAATGCAGCACCGGAAATCTGATCAAGAGCTTTTTGCCTGGGAGACTGAGCCCGCGTCCACGATATATGCCGACTGTGCAGGAAGTCGCAGATAGTTTCGAGGCAGTTTTGCCGACACTATTCGAAGAAGACTCGAATAACGATCTTATGGAAGGGAACCACCCAGAATCTGCCGTCACTAGGGCTGTTTGCGCATCACCAGCTGAGCAGAAGTATCAGGACCCTGAAGAGTGGTACTTGCCAGCTCCCCCAGGACCGCCTCCTGATAAACCTCTACCTCCACTACCGGTGACATGCACACAAGAAGCTGTACGATCAGGATCAGTTGTCAAAGGCAAAAAGCCAGCTCGTCTCGAGATTCTGCCGATGTCGGCGTATGACAGCACATATACAGTGGAACAAGGTAACTCCCATCTTTTACCCTCGCCAAGACTATTGCCGGTACAACCAGCTCACTTGGAGCCCTTCTCATTGTCTGCACAATTCTACAAGGATGTTTTGCCACGTGCTGTATCGCCGGTCTACTCCGAGTCCAACATTCATCCAGCCTTTAGATCAAACTCGTCACCACTCAGTCAGAAGCTTGCTTCGAATGCTAACCCTTTCACGAACCTCTTTGTCTCGCCGTCGCTACCTCCTTCGAGATGTCCTTCGACTTATTTGCGACTATCCCCCGAATCATCACCCCGACCGTCACATGCGACTATGGAGTGGTACTCATCGTCTATGCGCGCTCAGTCTCCTTCCACTCTTCGTACCGCTGGTGGCTCCAGCGCCAACACGTCGCCCCTCTTCATCAGCTTCGATTTATACCAACATCTTAGCTCCATCGGAGAGACCGATTTCGCCAACTACTTCTTTACCGACCCCGCCTACATCCTCCCCAGCCCGTTCACCGACCCCCGCCCCGCCCCATCCACCCCCAGCAGCCGATGTCGCGCCGCACCTACCGGTGCACCGGCTAGCCCCGCCCTCCAGCACCTCCCAACCCGCTCCAGCTCCCTCGCTCACCGCCAAATCCACAATGCAGGGGTCGGACTGTTCAACGTCCAACACCCCAACACGCCAAGTCGCACCACCCTCGGCCGGGTATACGGGGCCCCTCCCTCCGGCAAACAATACGTCTACGACGAAGCCCGGTACGGGGGCAACGGCGACAAAGCGAGCCAGATCCTGGGGCTGGACATTGATCCGGTCGAGGCGAGGCGGGCGAAGATCTTCGCCGCCCACCAGCGGATGGTGGACCAGTTGACGGGGGAGCAACCCCTGTTCACGCGGGAGAGCTGGGGGAGGAAGAAGGGGGAGATGAAGAAGGTTAGTTTGAACGACTGGGAGTGCTTGTACGGCTGACCAACGTGTTTTTTAGAAGGGGAAGGCGGGCGTTGAGGGGGTGAAGAAGTTTTTCGGGAAGGGGTAAGAGGCGGGTTGGGGATGTGGGGAGGAGGAGTGGTGGAGGTGGTTTCGTTGCGGGTTTTCCTTTTTGTCTTTTCCTTTTTTCCTGTACCTTAACGGCCTGCATCCCCTCCCCATCCCCGCTCCTTTGTGTTCTTCGCCTTTTCCTTTGTCCTTTTTTCCGTTTCTCCAACTAGTCGGATCATGATCTCGAGGAGATCATGATATCAATCTTCCAATTTCGGGAAGCATGTATGTAAGGCTTCTACCTCTGTGGTTGTTTATGTAGACCACTAATCAAGCCTTTTTTTCTTTCTGGATCATTAGTGATTTCATGACGTAGAGAAACCTCTTCAGGAAAAGGGGGGGGGGGGGGGGGGTAAAGAGATTGAGAACGGTTTTTCGAAAAGATCAAGACAACGGCTTGTTAGTATCTCGAAAAGAACTGCTTCACCTTAATGATTAAAAGCCGCGAAACTGCCAGACAATTTGAATAATTCATTTGTTTCGCCCAGGCTCCTGACGTAGAGGTAGTTGAGAAGACGATGGCCTCGGTTGGCTTCAGTACTCATTTTTCAACCGGGGAAGCATGTATACAGACTTCTACTGCAGCGACTTTCTTCAAGATGAACTAGGCCTTTCTCCTAAATTATAAAACATGGGATATCTCTCTTCGAACATGCAAATCTCTTCCAAAAAAAAAAAATTCAACACGAAGCCATCAAAAGCCATTATTTGAAACCCCAAAACTCAGCTCGACCACCAAAGAAAAAAAGGAAAAAAGCAGCGAGCCAACATCGAACTCTTTTCCTGTTCCCCATTTCTGATCCTTCGCATCGCCTTAATTTTGCAACTGGGCTCGAAGTGATAGATTTGTTGTCCTGGAGATGATGTTGAGAACGACGAGACGTAGATGGGGTTGTGCAGCGGTGCCTTTCGGCGGAGCCTCCTGGTAACGACTCATCCTTCCCAAAACGAAAAACCATCAGGGTCGAGGACTGTACACCGCATCAAACCTCAAAAAGAAAATCGAACAGATTTGATGCAATTAAGTGTATCAAGCCCAACTGAAGTCCTCACTGTTCGTTCCGTAACGGAAGTTGGAACCGGAATACTGGAGCAACAAAGGTGATAAACTAGGAAGATCTTGACAGGTAGAGAGGGAGTTGAGGAATGACGCTGGAAGGCTTGCGAGGACGTGTTGAAGTGGCGAGGCGGATAAGAGGTATTATTATTATCAAGGATGATTCATGGTTAAATTAGGGATGTTGGTTGACATCGCTCGAGACGCTTCTTAGCCCTTGCAGTAGTAGTCATGGATAGCGATGTGGACGTTCTGTCTCGAAAACGTTCGATATGTGATGAGGACTCAAGAGTAGGTATTGTATGTACCCTGACGGAGCAGTGTCTGGTGCGACTGTAGTAATTGCTGTCACAGCCGTTAAGACAGGAGTATATTTGAATATGCTCTGGAGACCCGAGTGACTGGAATATAGTGGCAAAAATCGAAGCTCGAAGCAGGAGAAACGTCTGAATCATGTGGGGTATCACATTCGACCCAATCGACTCATATTCTCTTATCATCCCCAGTCCTAATTGACTCTCCGATCTCTCGCTCCTCGTCCTCAGTCTTGTCGTGCTCTCCGGCTGCGCTATTTTCGTCCGCTATCCTACCTGGCGCTGCAGTTCTGCTATCCTGGTCCGCCCTCGCCTCCACCTCTCTGATTCGCGTTTCCTCGTGCACTGGAGACTTGGGTTCTCCAATTTCAATGATCGTCGTGCTTGCATCCAGCTCTCCCAGGTCGATGGCGGGTAAGTTTACGTCCAGTTCTCCCACCGCCGGCTGCTGGACCTGGGGTAACATCTCCTGCTGCTCCCCCTTCCCATCAAACCCACCGGGCGACTGCATCCCCATCAAAGTCATAACCGAGTCCCTATTCTGGATATATTTCTGCCTTCTTTTTCTGTAGATGAGGAAAGCGGCCGTTGCTAAGGATGCGACTGCTCCAGCAACGCCCACGCCAATGCCCGCGGCTGCGCCCGCGCTAGGCCCGCTGGATGAAGGGGAGGGCATAGGAGACGATGTGGAATGTATGGGCGCCACGATTGCACTAGTAGTTGGGCTGGCCGTTTGTGTGACGAATGAAATCATCGTTGTGGTTACTGGGCTAGGCTTTTGTGTTGTACTTAAGCTTAATCTTGTAATGGTGATAGAACTGGCGCTCCAGGTAGTGGGCGTCGCCATATCATCCTGCGTGATGCTCCAAAACGTGCTGTTCGAGATTTCGCCCAGCTCCTTTATACTGTAGAGAATGAACAGGCAAGTTACATTAGGCCCGCACGACGAGTCACCAGAAAACGGCTGGCCATTCGCTGAGTAGCTAGTATCGAGCCAAGTAAGAGAATCTCCCGTGGCATCAACGGAGCTGTTGGAGCCTATCGTAATGTTTAGCTGAAGTGGAAAAGCTGGCGTTTACGCTCTTTAATTTGACTTACACAAGGTATTATTCGCGAAATGTCGAATGCTTGGTGCGCAAATCTGGGCAAGGTAAGGGTCAGATATATTACTTTCCCAGGACACGAAGACACTGTCCATGTAGTTGTAATAGGGATTAGTGTTAGACTCAGGGTAAATCCATGAGACATTTGGTCCAGCGCAGACAGTGGAGAACCAGAGAAAAAAGCAAGCGACGATGTCAAGAACGCTACGGCTACTGCTAAGGAAGCCCATGGCGTGAACAAGTCGGGGAAGAGCTCCGATGCGAGATCAAGACTGATCTTCACTTTAGTTACGGTGAACGGGGACTATTGAGCAAAGACTTGCGCACACCACGATAGATCGATCTCAATCAGCCACGGAGGTGAAATTTGCTGTCAACCAGAGTGATTGGAAAGGGCAAACCCACAAAAGCGATTTACTGATGTGATACATAAGACGACAAAAAACAAATGCCAGCTCTATATCTCGACGTCTGAACTGTTGTTGCCATGACACATCACAATGCAAACTGTAGAGAAGAGGCACAGCATCGCAGGACAGCCATATCAGGTCTTAGCTGCATGGATAGAGGGTTCGGGTCGTGAACATAATTGGTCAGTAAGATCAATAAACAGCAGAAGTATTGGAAACAGGGAACAGTACTGATGGACTGCTACCCCGATTCAAAGTTTTCACCCCCTTCCTACCTTCCTACTGTAGTTCAACCAATAATATACACATGCACATATGCTCCTTCTGACCCTCATACCTCAAGAAGAAGGAATGAAATCAATGGGTATTCGTATCGCTGGTCGAAACGAAACAAGAAGGATTCGATTCCGCGTTCAGCCTTGGGAATTAGTGGAGGATTGCGGCGTGGTGTCGTATAGACAGCTGGTTTGCTTGGACTCTCTAGGTTTCGAGATAACAAACAGCTGAATTGTTGAGAGGCTGAAACCCTGATCGGTCGGCTACTTGGCTTGACTACCTTGCATATGTCTCAAGATGGCAATCAGTTGCAATGCCAGGTCGCAATGCTTGATCTGTCCAGCACTCGATTCGGCCATCAATATTTCGAGGTCATGGATAGCTCAACACAGCTGTTCGGTCGCTAGATTCTTTATGAGTCCCTTGCTCGAGCAGATGTCGAAAGCTTGATTCCCATCTTGCTGAGATTCAGTCTTCAACTTGTCGCGCCAGTCATTCTGCCAACTTGAGAAATGTACTCGGTAGATGAACAGCCAACTTCTAAAATTTCGCGTTTTGCATTCACCAATGGAAGTCCACCAGGCTATCTACCCTAGGGCCAGCTGGATTCTGAAGTCGCTTGTGGAAGCGCCGTCAGACTTAGCGGGTGTTCTCTGAATACGTCATCCGAAAAAGACGGCCGACAACCTTCCATTGGTGGGTTGGAAAAGTTGAGCCAGGGCCGGAACTTTTTTTTTTTGGTTCCGGCCTCAGCTCAACTTTCTGCATATGCTAACCATGATGTTCAAAATCATTTCAACCCCGACTCAGCTTTCTGCATATGCTAATGATGAGCTCAAGAATTGATATTATTTAGTTAAAATAGCTAGAAGACAAACAGCAAGAGCGAAGTATTGAAGCTGTGCATATGCACAGCTTGAGCGAAACATCGAGAAAACAGCACAATCACAGATCACGCATACATATCATGAATAGCAAGACGAGCGAAGATTCTTCTACATATGCTTAGCATATGCACAAAACATGTGAAATCATGAACTCAACTTGTGACATGCTCATTAACAAGCTATCGCTCACATTTTTCTTGTCAGATCTTTCTTGTGTCTTTTCTTCTTCATTCTCATCGTTCAGCTTGTGATTTGCATCATCACTTTTTTCGTCGTCTTCAACATTGAACGAACTGAGTTTCTTTTTAGTATATGCGCAAACTGCGACTCTTATCTTCAAATCATTTAGTCAATCTGTTATCTCATTCGCTCGATTTTCAGCGTTGATGCTTTCATCATTCATCAATGTTTCTTTATGCTCAGTTGATGCTGCACATATGCACAGTCGAGATCTTTTTGATCAGATGTCAATTTTTTTGTGATCTCGCTTAATGCTCTTGACATATGCTTCGCATAGGCTTCGAAGCTTTTCCAACCCGACGTCAAGTCTTGAATGTGCGGGGCATATGCAATTTTTGAAGTTCAACCCGACGTCAAGAATTTTTTCCAACCCCGGCTCAACTTTTCCAACCCCCCGGCGAGCTGCACCCCCCACTAGGATCTTCTAATTTGACAGTATTCACCTATCAGAAAGCTGCATAAAATTCTATATGGTATTATTATCGTCCATCCCTGGATGATTCCCACCCTAGAATGCTGATATCTGCTAGATGTCATTATACCCTCATCGTTCGCAGCTGGACCTCTTGTACCCCCCTCAGAGGACCTCTCTCATTCGTAAAATCTTCGAGTTCCTGATCCTCACCCGCCACCAGACCTACCTCCTCGTCTCCCCTTCCTTCTCCACTTGCCTTCTTAGCCTTCGTCGGATCGTTATTCACTGCGACATATAGTGCGCTTCCTAAAATCAGGCTGCTTCCGACAATGCTCCAGACTCCAGGTGTGCTGTTCCAAACGATCTTGTCAAATGCTAGAGCGAACAGCATCTGCGTATAGACCATGTTCGTTGCCCGAGAACTTTTCTCATGCGCTAATCCCGCAGTCAACATGATTTGCATCGCGAAACCGCAGATCCCTAGGAATAGTAGGTATCCCCATTCCTGCAAGCTCGAGGGCAATCGAAAGCCCACCCCCGGTATTGCAAAGACGGCCACAAGGCTCACGAATGTGCACCAACCCGCAAAGTAGTTGACGGAGATGAGAGGATGGGCACGCTTACCGATCCAGCGAATGGTGGTATAGGCACACGCAGCCCCAAGTACTCCGATAAGCGCTATACCTACCGCTATCAGTCGTTGTGTTGCACTGACACCATCTACCTGCTGAACATCCGCTGATACTGTTGCATTGGTCAAAAGGGCCCCGTCTGCAGCACCGCTCGCGGTTGGGATCGGATCAGTGTGGCCTTGGAAGAGCGATGTAGGACGAGCTATTAGTATCACGCCTGTTAAGGAAACACCAGCTGCGATCTGTTCCATCCGTGTGAAAGGTTCTTCGATAAGAATCGAACAAGCGAAGCAGGCCACGCTAGGAGCCAGGAATGTGATAACAGTGGCGTCAGCGATGGGAAGGTATTGGAGTGAGTAGTAAATCCCGTACACTCCGAAGAACCCCCCAAAGCCACGCGCGACCAGCAGCTTGCGAACGGGTTTGGGTCCGAAGGGTGCGGAGTCAATACCACGCCACCACATGTAGAACAAGCATAAAAGTAGAGTAATACCCATGCGCGCAAAAAGGATCTGATGTCATGTCGTCTCAGTACGGTTCCTTCTGCAGCCTACCGAGCAGCGTTGCACATACCTGAAATGGATGCATGCCATGTCCGTGCTTTCCTCCGGTCTCAAGCAGACGTGTGGCGACATTCATCAAAGCTCCAAAGAGTTGTGCGACCATAACCAAGGCCAAGCCTCTGTTCAAAGCCCAAAACGACCGTATTTTCTTCTGCCATGCTCCTGCGGATCTCGGCGACCACGAAGAAGGCCTGGGCCCCGGATTGCCAATGAGAGGTCCCGTGTGTCTCTCATTCTCGTTGTCGGCAGAATATGTGGAGAGAAGCGACTCAAGGTCATCAGAAGTCCGTTCAAACGCGGATTGGAGAGGTACGTCCAGATAGGATTGCTTGTTGGCCGCTTTCACTTCTGCGTTTGGAACACTTGGCGCAGAGGCTTCTACTCCACTCAGATTAGAGACGCTACTCTTATCATCTTGAGCTTCCAGTCGTGGCGAGAGAAGAGACATGATATCCCATCCGCTAAGCCAAAGCCTACCCTAACATGAAGCGAGTGTGAGTGCCACAGGTCAGAAGAGCAATGACGAGTGACTCGTAGTAAAGACCGATGAAAAAGAATGCGGTCACCAGCCATCGGGGCATTGTGGGTATCGTTCGTCTAGTGGGCACTATCTTAGCGATTGTGCGGGGTATTCCCATTACATCCGAATGCTGTCATGTTCAACAGAGAGTAGCAACACCAATGCAAGTCAGCAACGGTCAACAACATCTTGATAAGCTCTGAGCCTCATGAGGTCCATGTCGGCACGCAGACGGAGATGGAGAGGGATGGGCTTTCCCGCAGCAACGGTCGCGGTAGCTCGGGGGCGGCGGTTGGCACGTCACGAGTCACGACGGAGCCAAAAGCGGAAAGCGGAAAGCGGAAAGCGGACGACTTTGGTCACACGTGATCTCGGATCACGAGTCTCGATCCAGATTCGCGCGCCACAGAGATTACCACCGTGCAGGCGCCAACCTGAAACATGACAAAGCATGTCTATTCAACCAATCCACTCAGCCCGACCAACATCAACTCGATGACACCCTCCCTGTAGAGGACGTTATGGGCAGATGCACCCCAGATCCTCCTGGTGATAATGACACCCGCCATGGTCACGGCAGCGAGGGGCCTGATAGACAGGCGGCCAGGCCTGACTCCTTGTTTCCCCTGAACCAACACCGACATGCTGCGAAGTGGAGCATAGGAGTCGAGTGTGCCTGCGCCCCCACAATAACGATGCCCCTCAGGGGGCCCAAGCTACGGTACTCCGTAGTCATCTCTCCAACACCTTCGACGAATATCCATCATCTGCATCTCTTCATTGGTTTGTTTCATCATCGGTTCATTTCCAAAGTCCATCTTCCCTGAACGTTATCTTATGGTATTACTGAGTTATCCTGGTTTCCCAGATGACACTCCCCAGCAGCCTTCTCTGTTCTTGGTCGAGCCTCCGAGAATGTACTGCCATCCGTCTTTGCCCCGCCCTCTCTATGTGTTATTTCTTTGCATCTCCAGGGTTGGGTTGCAGAAAAAGACTGCAACGGTGACTGCAATCTCTGTACATAGCCGCGTTGGGTATGACTGGGGATCGAGCAATAACAATATATCATGAGAGCGTCCCCACCTGACGTTATAGCCATAGTGCTACAAAACGTCCTTCTATAAGTGCATTGTCATTCATTTTATGCTTTCCCAGTCACTCCTTTGATCCCTTTACAGACCATGAGGTACTCCTTGTTGTACATATGCCTTCAGGCTTCTTCTTTGGTGCAGGCACTACCTACCCTATCCCAGGCGGCGGATCCAAATGCTATTCTTGCGGCAGGAACGCAAAGTCTTTCTAAACCTTCGAACGTGCCAAGTCCCACTGGAGTATGCAATCTCCCTTGAGCCTATGATGGCTTTCAATCCTTTCAAACTTCTACCATCGACTGCTGCATTTGCCACCATTTTTGTTTGTGGATCGCGAACCCCCCCCCCAAATCCCTCTGGGAATAAAATCGTTATCAAGAGTTACCTTATCATATTTTCAACTAGCGTACTAGTTAACCTGTTTCGTCTTATGCTCTTTGCTAATTTGACACTCTTCTCCAGACGATACAGACCAGCCTTGAAACCAGCGGACGAAGTAGCATTCAACCGTTCCCAACCACGGTCATTTCAATTGCCACTTCCACATCTGCAAATGCACCCTCAACATCAGTAGCTTCTAAGGCACCACCGAAACCCAACGTTTCCCTATCTGACATTTTCAATGCACCAATTAGCAGCGGAGGCCCAGTCGCAGTCATCCCGTCAAGGCCAGATCATCCAGTACCGCGCACTGGCGTTGTAAGCAGTCTTACAACAGTTTCAAAGTGTACTATACTGAACGGATTCTTCCAGACAAACCAGAAGGGCCCCATCGGCACGAACAAGTTTTACGCAAACTTCTTTCTGGGAAACCAAACCAATGCTGTGTGGACGCAACCATACTCCATGTTGTGGAGCCAAGGGACCGGCAATGCGAAGTCATGGGGCCTCAGTGTTTCACACGATGATCCTGATCAAAGGGTAAGAGAAAGTTCAACTATATATGTCGCTTCACATCTCACTATTTGTAGGCATTTGGGCCGGATGCCAGCAAGAACCCAGTCGAATACTTCATCAACCCAATAGGAATACAATCAATTGTCTTTTCCGCTGCTGAACTTGGCCCGTAAGTCCTAAAAATTATAACGGTCCAGAAGATATGCTAAGATTTCGTAGTTCAATGTCCTTGACGACGGACTCCTTGACGGCATTCTCCGCCAATGCGAACCTTTTAGCTAGCAATGGCGCAAGCCCGGCTATTACAGTACCGCTCGTGCAGGGCATGGGTTTCGTCACTGCAATCTATAATGGAGTAACGCCCTTCATCGACAGCAGCATTTTCTTCCGTACGATATCACCTCTTCCTTCTCCCAAGACTGGTGTCACAAAGTATAAATTGCTCCTTGAAGACGGCAAGACATGGCTCCTGTACGCTACTGCGACGAACGGGACGGGTCTTGCCCTCACTTCGACCAGCAGCTCCCGACTATCAGCGGCAGGGCCCTTTACAGGCACGATTCAGGTTGCAAAAAACCCCGGAGATGTCGCTACTCAAGAAGCGTCCTATGATAGTGCGGCCGGATCATATCCGACAAGCGCTTCGGTATCGGGTTCAGTGGATGGTGTATCGGGGTCTTACACACTTTCTTGGACCAAGGCTGGCAACGGCTCGCCTGTGATTATGAACGCCCTTCCTCATCACATCCAGTCAATGGACGCAACGACAAGCGCAGGAAAGACTGGCATCCAGCTCCAATCCACCACACATGGAACTATGACTGGAGTAATCGGAGACTCGTGGACCATGGTCGAGCCAGACATTCCCGCCAACATGACTTTCGCCCCTTGGATCGCTGCCGATGGATCCACCGCGGCCATCCCAGCCTCGGCAGTTGCCCAAATCAACGCCGCCGGCACCAGCGAGCTCGCCCAAGACATGAACGCCCAGTCCAACCTCAACAGCATGTACTACAGCGGCAAAGCCCTCTCCAAATTCGCCACCGCCATCTACGCTATCCATGATCTAACCGGCAACACCGCTCTCGCCTCCTCCGGCCTCGACAAGCTCAAAACCGCCTACGCCGTCTTCGCAAACAACAAGCAACAATACCCGCTCGTCTACGAATCCGCCTGGGGCGGCGTCGTCAGCTCCGCGGCCTACGTTACGGGTAACGCAGGTGAAGACTTTGGAAACTCCTACTACAACGACCACCACTTCCACTGGTCCTACTTCGTCCACGCCGCCGCCATCATCGGCTACCTCGACCCCACGTGGATCCCCGCAAACAAAGACTGGGTCAACACCCTCGTCCGCGACGCCGGCAACCCCATCGCCGACGACCAATACTTCCCCTTCTCGCGCTCTTTCGACTGGTTCCACGGCCACTCCTGGGCCAAAGGCCTCTTCGACTCCGCCGACGGCAAGGACCAAGAATCCACGTCCGAGGACGCTCTGTTCGCGTACGCGATGAAGATGTGGGGCAAAACGTCCGGCGATGCCAACATGGAGGCGCGCGGCAACCTGATGCTGGCGGTGATGAAGCGCTCGCTGAGCAACTATTTCCTGCTCGAGAGCACCAACACGAACCAGCCGGCCAACTTCATCGGCAACAAAGTCACCGGCATCCTGTTCGAGAACAAAGTCGACCACGTCACGTACTTTGGCGCCAATCCCGAGTATATCCAGGGCATCCACATGCTGCCTATTGTGCCCTCGTCGGCGTATCTGCGCAATCAGAATTTTGTGGCCGAGGAGTGGAAGACGTATTTTGACAACGGCCGCGTGGATCAGGTTGCTGGCGGGTGGAGGGGCGTGCTGTATAGCAATCTTGCGCTTATCGATGCCAAGGCGTCGTATGGCTGGTTTAGCGGGTCGTCGTTTGATCCGCAGTATCTCGATGGTGGGGCTTCGTTGACTTGGTCGTTGGCGATGGCGGCGGGCTTGGGTGGCGCGAATTGAGTTTTGATGGAATGGGCTTGATGGGGGTTCTGTTTGAGGGCTGGTGACCTTTTTTCTTCGAGTTCAATGTTAGCAGGCGAGAGAGATATATAGGCTTGGCGGTACTACGTCGGTTGGAAATTCACGTTTATCGGAATAGGGTTTTTTCTAACGTCTATCTTTTGATGTTTGTACATTACCTACCCCACCTCTTCGGAGAATCTTTGGGAGGAAATTGGTTTGGAGATCCAAAACACAGATATCCTCTCAGCCTAGGCATATTTTGTGATCATACATCTTGAGCTATCTGCTTCGTTCTTCCAAGCAAGACCGAAAAACCGCTCCTTCCTACCGCTCCTTTCTGAGCAACCATAAGCTTTTTTGGGACAGGGGTTCTAAACATCCAGAGCCCCCAAACCTCAACACTACCGCTTTCCTATCCGTTTCCTAATCTCATACCTACACCACCACACTATCAGCACTCCACTCCCGAGATCCCACACCCCCATCACCCAACAAAGAACTTACATAAACACCCCCTCCCTCTCCCACACCCCTCTATCCGGATCGTCCCCCACATCCCTCACCTCAAAAACCTTCCTCGCAGCCTTCACAAACCCCATATCCGCCCTCCTCCTCTTCTTAAAGCAGAGATAACACACCGTCTCCTCGCCAATCAACTCCTTCATCGTCTCCAGCAGCAGCGGGAACGCGGGCTCGAAGTACACGCAGTCGGCTGCGAGCACGATATCCGGGTTTTGGGGGAGGTGGGGAGGGAGAGGGGTGCCCCAGGAGAGGTGGGAGGGGATGACGGGGGTGAGCAGGGGGTTGAGGACGATGTTGGCGTGGAGGAGGGGGATGAGGGGTGGAAGGTCGGTTAGGTGGATGGGGGGGTTGGAGATGAGGGTGAGGGCGAGTGCGAGGCTGTTGGATCCACTTTAGATGCTACCGAGAATAGAGGAGGGCGTAGAGAAGCAAAATACATACCCAACCAACCCACTTCCAGCGCCAAGCTCAACTCTATCCCCCAGTTATCAGCAACCAACCCATACCTCTAGAGCCCCCCGAACGTTAAAAAAACACGCGGAGCATACAAACATCGTCTTCCCCCTCAAATCCGGCAATCTACACCGTAACAGGTATTTCGCAAGTACCATGCCCGCCGGCCATAACTGACCGCCGCATTCCGAAGGGTCGACGTGGAGAAGCAGACGGGGGTCGAGGAGGCCGGAGAAGGAGAGGGAGATTGTAGTGGGTGAGGCGAGGGGGCGGGATGGGATAAGAGATTCGGTGATGGTGAGGTCGGAGGGTTCGTGGGTGGGGGAGGACGTCATTGGTTGCATAAGGTCTTTGAATATATTGATTGGAGGAGGTGAGATGTGGTGCGGAAGGGTTCCGCTGGCTCGAGATTCAGCCTTATGTGTATCCGATCATGCGCCATATCGTAGCCTTCGTAGGTCTCAACAATAAATGAGTTGCGAGATCCCACCAAATCCAGTGCATTCAATTCATGGCCACCTTTACGTTCTGGTCCACTGACTTCACCCAGCAACTTGACATACCAAAGTACAAAGTGGACAATCTTCTGACCCAAATCAAGCGCGCAGAGAAAAAGATTTTCGCACGCAACGAAGTGCTCGACTTCGATCTAGAGCTTAAGAAGCGGAATACCAATCTCGCAATCGTACTAGATTGCTCATCGCTATCGGGTATTGCAGCTGTGGCATCCTATCTAATCTACGCTCGAACCCAGAAAACAGTCTTGCTACATAAGGTCTGCACTCTGGAAGACTACAGGCGTCGAGGTATCGCCAAGGCACTTGTCCAAATGTATTTGAACCGTTTGAAGGGCCAGGGGTGCAAGAAAATTCACCTTTGGGTTGATGAAGCAAATATATCGGCGAGGTACTTGTATGCCTCTGTTGGGTTCGATGGGGTAGATCGAGTGGAGGACTACTATTGCCCGGGCCGTAATGGTATTAGGATGATCTTTGATCCAGACTGAGGTGGTCTTTTTTCTTCGTTTCTGAGGAATGTACAAAAAAGGGTGTCAGACATCCCTTGGGGCGTTCCCAGCCGCCATTCCGATTATCCCAACGAGGTTATAGTACCAGCATGTGAAATCGCGGTTCTCATTCTAGAGGACGTGACGCGCGCCGTGCCCCTTCGTGGGCAATTGATTCGAAGATGTTCCTCATTTCTTCTCCGTTCTTTCGAGTCACCGTTGAGAAGGCTTGCCCCATCGTTTCTCATTTAGTTGTCATTCGTGAATTGGTCGATGTATCTCATTACAAGTCTCTTCCCCGGTTCTCCCTTGCGACTGTCTTTGCTGCAGATTGAAACACCCTTCTGCAGTAGGCGCAAGGACTGTGGAGACTCGCGAAGATGGCCCTTTTGATCTTATTACTGGCTCTTACCAAGGCAATCGCAGCGGTCCCGAGCGTCAACCTGCCTATAAATGCGCAAGTCCCACCAGTTGCTCGGATTTCGAATGCTTTCGATTTCGTCTTCTCGGACTCGACATTCGCATCAGGCGCACGCTCGATGACTTACGCGCTGTCAAACTCAACAAACTGGCTCTATCTCGATAGTCCTAGCCGGACATTATCCGGTACTCCAGGACCCGCAGACGTGGGACCTGTGGCTGTCAACCTGGTCGCATCTGATGACACAGGGTCAGCTTCGATGTTGGTTACTCTGGTGGTATCCGCGAATCCTGGTCCAGGACTTGGTAGACCATTAGAAAATCAGCTTTCCACGCATGGATCTTCTTCGGCTGCTGATAGTTTCACCCTCTCGCACTCAAGTCCCTTGTCGCTATCTTTCCTACCAGATACTTTTACGAATACTAACGACAAGACTGTATATTATGCTATATGCGCCAATAACACTCCTTTACCTTCCTGGCTTACTTTCAATCCTATCCGTCTTTCGTTCTCGGGAACTACGCCTGAGTCTACTTCCCCAGGGGAGCTTTCCCAGACGTTCGGAATAAAACTTATAGCATCTGATGTAGTGGGATTTGCGGGAGCAGTCGCAGCTTTTGAGCTTGTCATCGCGAGTCATGTACTCACTTTTGGCAAGGACCTGCACACATTCAACGTTGTGCCAGGGGTTTCTTTCAACTATACTGGGTTTCAGACGGATCTTCTTTTTGACGGTGCTCCTATCAAGCCGTCCGACCTCGCCGAGGTTACAGCGCAGACTCCTTCATGGGTAGTATTTGACACAAAGACCCTCGCACTATCTGGAACAGCACCTGCATCGGCGAGTCCACAAAATATCACTGTCAGTGCCATGGATGTCTATGGAGATAAGACGGACTCTGTCGTCTTCATTCAGACAGCCGGTAATACATCGAACTTCTTTAATGGTGCCATTGACACCCTGAACGCCACTATCGGGTCGGACTTTGAGTATGGCCTCAGCGGTATAATTAATTCTAGTCCGGACTTACTTGTTACCGTAGATTTGGGTAGTGCATCTTCGTGGTTGAAATTTGAATCGAATAGGCTGGAGCTAACGGGCTATGTTTCTAACGACACCGAACCGCAGGAGACTCTTCTGAATGTTACAGCACATCATGGTTCGCAGAGCCAGTCAACGGAGATTATGTTGAACATAACAGGAGGAGAGCGAGGTGCTAGCGGTCGTGCTGCCAGCCCAAGTCAGAGTAGTATAGTTATAGTAACACCGAGTACAATCAGCCAACCTAGATCGTCGGTTGTAGCTTCAGGTGATAGCAAAAGTACAGGACACCGGAAAGAAGCCACGGAAATCGCCGTGCCTTTGGTGGTATTTCTATCTGTGGCTTTGACCATATTTTTGATATGTTTACGCTCCAGGAAAAGACGACAGCGGATATTGAATAGGGGTTATCTGAATCCCTCCAAAGAAGAGATTTCTTATCCCATACAGACAGCGGAACACCGAGAGTTTGCTCCAGAGGAGGGCGTCGTGGGAAGCGGAATGCCAGAGCACAGAAGACTTTCTCTGTTGCCGAGGATAGATTGGCGTCGTTCCCGATTGAGCTCTTCAAGGGCGGTGGCGAACGAAGGAACAGACAGACCTAAATCCGCAAGCTGGCATGAAGAAGTTGTACGGGCCATTCCGGAGTTCAGCCTATTGCCAGAAGAGCAACCATCATTGCAAGGAAATGCCATGGAATATGCTTCGAGCACGGGTCGTTCACACAACTCTAGAATCTCAGCTCTGAATTACGGCTTGCCAGCCAAGCGACTCTCGAGGCAGATCAGACGTCAATCGCAGATAAATAGAGTAAGCTCCCTTCTGATCTCCGCCCGTCAAATCAGCGGAGCCGGTCATGGACATGGTGGATTTGATCGGGGTAATTCTACTATCAGCTACAGCACTATGGGTGCAGGACATGGTGTTGGTGGTCCCTCTGGCTACGGCCGAGTCAGACAGTCCACGCGGAACGCCAGCATATTGAGTGGATCCAGTTGGGCATCGACCAGTACCAGTACCAATACAATCCTCAACAATGGATCTTCTGCTCAACAGCTGCGAAGCGAGCCCTCTCAACTTTCGTCAAATGTGCGATCTTTCCACAACCCTTTAAAAACAAGCTCCTTTGAGCTACTCGCTCGAGCCCATACTATCCATGAGCACTCTGATGACGACCATCCTCGGCGTCCTAGTGTTAGGGCCGTTGCATACCCTTCTCCAATCCATTCTAGAGCTTTGTCTCCTAGAGAAGCATTCATCAAGCGCCGGGCTCGAAACCGTGAAACACAGAACCCGCTGTTTTCTGCTGGTCCTTCGTCTCGTGTATCGTCGCACATCCAGCCTCGTTCCACACTAAAAGCCCAGCACTCTCGAACTTCTTCCGGCGGACCTCCAATGGCCAACCGCTCTAAAGGTTCCCCGCACCGGTTCAACAGCTACAATTTCAGCACGCGGGTCATTGACACCCTCGGACGTATATCGCGTTTCCAAAGCAGGAGCAGCTTCGGGAGCAGCTTCCGCTACCAGAGTGCCGAGAGCGAAGCACAAAGCGTAGGGTTCTATGACGGAGGGGAAAGCCTGCAGGAAGGCCTAGACGAAGAGGGAAACAAACGCTGGCGGCACCTCGACTACCCAAATCCGCTGGCTACTCATCGTTCTGATACAGGCAGCAGCCCCAGAGCCGACCCAAACCTCCAAGATTATGAATCAGAAGCAGCATCTCAGGGTAGAAGAGATGACAGGGCCGCACAACATCCAGGCGTCGAGACGCTACATTCTGGTGGGGAGAAAGGAAGCCGAGCGATGGGACTAGGTTACCTTACGGAACAAGCAGAAAGGAGCAGAGATATTGGCGGAGGAGAGGAGGGGAGACTAGTAATGGGCACCAAAGAGAAGCGACCTGTGAGCGTGGATGCTCATGCTGGGCTGAGGAGGGGGAAGGGGAATACGAGTATGAGGGGGGATGTTAGAGATGTTGCGTTCTTATAGTTTTTCTCGCCAGGTCGATTTGAGCATCTCGTTCGGGCTACCAGACCCTCCTACCAAGCGTTTTTCTGAATACTCATTCACTAGATACGTGACTACGAGTTGGGAGATGCTGGTTTGGCAGGCACGGCTGATTACGCTACTTTGTAGCACTGTACCAAAGTAATACTAGCCTACTAGCGTAATTAAACTAGCGTGCCAGGGGGGATATACAACATTTGGAGTACCAAAAAGTAGTTCTAAAATGTCATGAATCAACGCTGTACGAATCAACGCTGTACCACTCGCTGGGTATGAGCGAAAGTGACAGCAGGAGTACTGTGACGAGGACAGTCTCAAGCACAATTCGCATGAGGTGGGCCATACGACCACATGTCTTCGAAACATGCAGGTATCACCATAGCAATATCGCCATGGCTTGCCCATATCTTCAGAAGATTATCTGAAATTCACTCCTATCGGTATGTCAATCCGAGCGTCTATTTCGCCGTCATGTTTTGCTGCGACAGAGGAGATGGAAGTAGAACCCATGATCAACCAATTGTGTATCGAAAGGGTACCGAAACGAAGCCAGCAAAGCAAGCCGGAGGATATATAATGTACAGCCTTGCAGTCATGGTGGCTTTTCTTTCAGTGCACCTTCAGCGCTATCTCCAGCTAATCTCAGGGCGTCGGTAAGTTCTTGCACGACTGCAAGTCTGCAAGATCTGGGCAGAAACTCAAACCGTCCATAATCATCCTTAGTTTGGCTGACCAGTGATTCAAGTAGCGATATACTTGATGATAGTTCTGCAACACGACTTGGTCGTACAACTCCTCTTTCCAATCGACTTGGCACAGGCTAGCATGGACTACGCAAATTTCACAGCGCGTGTCTCACGTCTATAAGTTCGGGCAAAAACGTTCTGGATCTTGTCCATTTGACCACTATAACCGGAATATACCACGCTTTCCTCCGTCATGAAAAGTCTTCGGGCAAAATTCCGGGGTTCTCGACCGGACGCTACAATGGCAGCTAAGGACGAGCTTATAACAACCCTTAGGAAAGAGTTCCGTGATAGTCGGTCAAGGCCAACGGAGAAAATATTGCCGTTTATTACAGCAGACGCTGTCAAACAGGTCATGACTAAAGAGCGAGTCCGAGATCTGCTAAAAGGTTTGGGTCTCGAGGATCAAGAGCAGCTTAGTATAGTATGGAACCATTCGAGGCAGATCCTAGCCATCCTGGTTACCATAAAATGGAATGGCTGGCCAAAATTCAAGGAAATATTTCTACGGGAATTGGATCCGCTGGGACGACCTCGGCGCGGGGACCACCAGCTACCATTCCTGGACCTCACTTTCCTTGAAGAAGATGTTCGTGAAGATTTTGACGAGGCACAATCCCTATTCAGGCCCATAATTATTCAAGAAAACAAACATCTGATCTACGGTGAAAGACATCGGCTCCCATTCTTGAAGTCGAGACAAATAGGGGACGGGGGTTTTGGGGTTGTTACGGAAGAACTAGTGGAAAGGAAGCAAATCAAATACAGTAATGGCGCAGTCAACTCCAAAGTAAGATATCTGCTTATCGATATCGTATACCTCTCCTCTAACACTTGTGCGCGTGACAAGGTAGCATTGATGGCACGAAAAGTCATTGATAGTACCAAACTAGGCACTAAAAGTTTCAATACCGAGAGACGAAACCTCGAACAGTTCAAAGGTTGCCTATCGAAGAACGATAATATCATGATGAGCTTCTCCACGTTCGTCCATGGCTCCCAATTCAATATCATATCTCCATTGGCTGATCTGGATCTTCATGATTTCCTCTATGGAAATTATGGGGAAACCTCTCAGCGATGCACAGGCTTTACTCCTAGAGCGCTCTTCGAAGAAGCGTGGTGTCTTGCCAACGCATTAAACTTCCTTCACGAACAACTTAACTTGCGCACAGGGCCGATATCATGTGCACACATGGATCTCAAGCCCGAGAACATCTTGGTTGAAGGGCTTCTTCCTTCTCCAAACGGTGAGATGGTCGTAGGAAGATGGAAGATTAGCGACTTTGGGATTGCTATCATCAGGCCCTTGGATGCGGAAGCTCATGAATCCCGGGCGAGCAAAGAGCATCAACTAGCCGCTCTTGGGGATGTCATTCGAGACATATCTATGAAGCCGCCGAGGCCACCGGGACCCTACCAGGCTCCAGAGATGCAGCCGCAGGAGGGCTTGCGTGTGAGCAAATCAAGCGATATGTGGTCTTTTGGTTGCATTATAGCGATGATCCTCGCATTTGCGATCGGAGGTCCTGAGAAGGTGAGACAGCTGCTTGAATGCCGGAAAAATGGCCATACAGACGATTACTTCTACATGATGGAAGGCCCAGCAGTAAAACCTAACATTGTAAATTGGTTGAAGTATCAAGCAGAATGTCAGAATCTCAAGGAACATCGGCAGTGGATCAGCGAGTGTCAGATTCTAATCTTAGATCTCCTTACAGTCAAGAAAGAGGATCGACCTAGCGCGGAAGAGGCTGGGATGAGTTTGCTAAGCATGAGAGAAGCCAGTGGAAGAATATCGTTAGAAAAGCAGAAGCTTTGGGGTGTAACTAAGCAAGAGCAGCCGACAGTAATTTCTACAAGCTCGGCAAGGGACGACATCAATAGTCTCCACTCTGCACAGAGCTTCGAGACTGATGGAGAGCGTACCCCACCAAACCACATACCACCACCCATGCCTAACTTCACGGCTCCTGATGAGCTGCGGATAGGTCAGGTGCCTTTCAAGCCTTTGAATGTCAACCACTCCTCGAGCTTTATCAGACTTGAAACCCCTCTCAACGTCAAAAAAGCCTGTCTATCGTCCTGCGGACGTAGAGCAGCGTTTCTGAGCGGAAGTGCAGTCTACTTATACCAAATCGATGTCTTGGACGATGACCCGACTTCTTGGAAGCCCAAAAGCCATGCTAAGCGTCTGGATAAAGACGCCATACCACGACTTAAAACATTCGAAAGCACCGAGGCCCGTCAGTGGACGTCGATTTTCCTTGCTGGGCCTTTTTGTGCATTAGCGTCGACCTCCAAGGAGCACATCGAAGATATGGTATTTATCATACCCCTTAAAAACTCAGAAAACCTACGATCTTGCTTAGAATGCTTACCGATTAAGCAGAGAATCGAGCTGTACGACTTATCCGAGCCGAAGTACCCCAATGCACAACATGTGGAGCCAATTCACAAAGTTGAGATTCCGGAGGATTTTAAGGAATTAAAGCTCTCCTCGGAGGGCATTATACTCTTACAATTTTACGATCGGCTAGAAGTTTCTTCTTCAAGGTAAGGCGCGAATCTGATTATTTAATCAGTAGAGCTTCTCACCGTCAATAAGCTACTAATTATTCAACACAGAGGGCAATCGGAAATATCTTTGGGTCAGATCTATGCTGCCTCATTTAGTAATAATGGTAAATGGCGTTGTGCTTGGTACAACGAAGACAACAGGCTGCGTTGGGCCATGTGGGATATGCAAACCATGAAGCAGCAAGCTCACGGGATGTACACTTCTAACGTATGATCTCCAGCTTCAAATTTTCAAAGGCGTTGCTGATATTAGGTAAAAGTTACCCCAAGGACGAGGCAGCACGTTACGGCGTATCCTGATACCTTTCAATCACCAGCCTTGCTTTGCCGCATGCGACCAACATGGCAATCTGTCTATTTTTCAAGACAACGAGCGGCAGTTTTGTAACAAAGAAATCGAAGGATTATCAGCTGGGTTGGTATCTCCAGGTGACGACGCCATAGTCCTCATCCGGAATAAGCATTCGGTGGTTACGCCACGCCAGAAGATAGACGTCATCATGATGACTCAAAGGGATGGTAAATTGGACTCTAAAACAATTGGAGAGCTCGAGAATACCATCGTAACAAAGGACTGCGGCCTAGCTTTAAGAGAACAAGACTCCAATATATGGCTTTTTACCTGCCATTCTGATGGGTACATCGCAAGGAAGAAGCTTACGCAATATGACTCCTTCTGTCTGCCACCTCAACAATACCAATTCGCCGAGAGTCGCTAAGTTCTAGACTTAGGCATTGAGATTCTGATAAGAACAAGGATATCAACAGTCTGGGTGTACTGTCAATTGTTAGTCGCGTCCATATGGACACTGATCCGGACTGTGGTTGATTTGTTTTACACATCTCCATATGCATCAGTTCTACCCTCGTTTTTGATTGCATTCCTCTTATTCTTCTTTTCCAGACGTGTAGCAAAAAACCATATCCCAAGGGTTAAAAGGGTCAAGGGGACCGCAATGGCAATGAATATCCAAAAGTCTTTCGCAAAGACAATAGTTGACGTGGATGTTTGGAAAGTCAATAGGTTCATACCAAGAAAACTCTAAAAATCATGATTCAATGTTAGCTACTAAGCTATCGGAACTCAGAAGGACTAGCGGGGACGGCACTGACTGAGACTAATTGAGTCGGAAGGTATATTAAGGTAATCAGAGTAACAACGATCACAGTCGCATTATCATCAACGGACTTCCGAGTCAAGCTGAGCAGTGAATTGCTGATCTCAGCTGCAGTACCTTGGCTTTTTTGATCCAGGCCATCCGCAAGCTGCGAGCTGGTCAATTGACGCTGAATTTCCATAATATCGAGAATCGAGGAAATACCAATTTGACCAACCTGCCGACTCTGCTCTGCATAACTTCCACACTGGCCAAGTAGGCTTGACACTTCAACGAATAAGCGGCTAGAGCTTGAAGCTCCTTACAATCGGCTTCTACGCCCAAATCATGGGACTTCTCTAGGCACTGGTCGAGGTTTTTGAACTGTCTCCGGTTCAAGGTCCTTCCCAGCACTTCGAGACTGTCTATAAGCCTAAGTGTACTTCTAAGCGTCGTCGTCGTAGTGATGAATTTCGATTCCAGATTTCGCAACTCTTGGAGTGACCTGAAGCTCAAGCTACGATCTGCTTTGCTTTTCATCTCTGTGGTGAAGCCTTTGTTCTCCTAATAAATCAATTAGCAATCTATCCGCTGTTCGTTCAAAGAAAGCTCACCAATCGAAGACAGGTCGACCCAAGCTCATCCATATACCACCGCCAGTTATTAACATAAGATGACAAGATCAACAGATGAAGCCTAAGAGGGGAAGTCAACGAATCTTGATTGTACTTTCCATCCGAGAAGGCATCTTCCAGCCGTCTCTGTGCTTTGGACGACATGTGTGCATGTAGAAGTATCATAATACCTTTCTTACTCGAAGGCGATGAGAAGCTATGATATACCCCTATCTGCCGCTCAGACCATCGGTCACCTTGGGCGTGGTCATTATACTCGACATATCTTAGTTGATAACATAATTCTAATGCGCAAAGGATTGCGGTCAGATGTCTTCAGTAAAATAATATGCCAGGTGGCCAACCATGATCTCCACCTATGGTGCTTACAGCCGACCATACCCCGTATCCTTTTTCGGACAATTCTTCACGATCTCTGAATCCGAAGAGTAGATCCAGGAAAGCAGGCTTAACAGCGTGACAAGTCAAGGTCTTACGTAGCAACTCCTCTGTAATTTGGTAAGGTGACAAAGAGGTCTTTCGAGATATGGAGCTGCAAGCCGTCAGAAATTGGTTCCACGAGTTTAGGACGACAACAAAGACTTACATAAGCCTAAGGTCTGGTTTGGGAGATCGAAAGTATTGTTCTGCGTCTTGTTTGTTTCTTAGAGCCGTTGACTCGGCTACGAAACCGTTGTTCGCTACCAGTAATACAACAACATCAGCATTGATCGCTAATATCGGATACCCCAGGTCCGGACGGTAACTCCAAACCGAGTATACCCACCGCTGGCGTCAATCACAAGGAGTGCGACCTTGTTGGAGAACAGAGAGCTTGATAAGACTCCAAGGCGGTTATTGTACTCGACGCCATCGTCGCATAATGTATCGATACTGGATATATTCGAGGGGTAGCGTTCCCATCCATCAAAAGGGGATGACGCATCTTGCGGATAGGGCGCAATTTTTGGGTGGGGGGAACTGCAGCCTCTCAGATTGTCTGGCATGACGTGTTCTAGGAAGCTTGCAAACGCTCTTGTGCGTGGCCTGGAAGTCGCTCGGTCTGGGTCCATATAATATCCAGCGTGGTCAAGACCCCGTATGTCTTAACAAAGCTGAATCTTAGACGTTGTGTACCGCCACTCTGAATCTGCCTTACAGCCGGACTTACCGATCTGTGAGAGTCGGTTGAGATGCTTCCTTCTGCGCCCTGCGACTGCAGGGAATAATCTAGGATCAGAGCCCTGACGCCTAAGTCTGGTGATCGTGTTGCGTTGTCACACAAGATTCGCTTGCTAGGCTTTTTCATGGCTGCAATGCAGTCTTCTCATTGGCCAGGAAAGTATTCATCGTACATTGCTCAATACTACTACTTTACAGCTTTTAGATCACATCCGGTTGTGGACAGAGAGCCAAAGGTTTAGTCCTTTCTTTCCTTTTCCTCCTCACTGTCTGCCTCGATCCATGGTCTGCAGGTGAAGGTAGGTCAGCGTGTGCTTGGAACAAGACTGCATACATTACAACGGAAAGGCGTCTCAAGTGCGATAAGAGGGAGAGTAACCTAAGTTCGTCCTGGAATCAATTTCAGCTCGCATGCCAAGGTCAATCAGTACCGAGATGTGCAAGCGACGGACCCAAACGACCACTCTTGGTGCGTAGAATGTCCACCGTTCATTCATCGTCTGCAAAACAATTAGTACTGGCATAAGTCATTGTTCCTGCCTTAAGCCGACCTGAACTGCAAATTCTTTATCCTGACCAAAAGTTGCTTTGAGAAAAGCCACCAATTTCTCGCGTGGCAGGTAGCCTGTCTGTTTTTTTCCAAGTTCGCTTTTGAATGTGCAATCTGACGAAGGTGGGACGAGTCTGGATTTGGACGTTGCCGATTCAAGAACTTTGATTCCCGCTCCGCCTTGGTCAGACATGTAGTCGTGAAAAGCCTCAAGGCTTTCGAGTTGTTGGCAACTCTTTGAGCTCTAGGATACGAAGCGAGCGCAGACTTGAAAGGAATATACGGGCTGTTGTACGCCTCTGTATCGAAGTTCGTGCTTTCAGAGGCTCTGCTTATCGGCCTTTACAATAAGCACTTACCATCGGTGACGTATCAGCACACCCTCTTCTCGTGTGCACCGTCAAATGAAGTCTTATTGGTTCATTGACCCGGTTTCCTGCATTCTCGCTTCGCCCCAATCGAACTTTTGATTTCATGACTGCGCAGCGCAGCGCTAAGCCTTGCTTCTACACCGAACGAACCTAGAGACTTGCCTTGTGTATGTGCTTTCAGGCAGACCACACTGATACGTCTTTTTGAGAGGCTCAGACCTTCGCAATGACCGTCATTTCTGTAACAAAAACACCACATTAGCTGCCTTTTTCTCCGATGTCTTCGCTCGATCCAAAATCATTGGCACGCATTACAACGTACTGTACCATATGCTCGGTCCAGCGGCCTTACGCTTGCAAGCAAATGGCCATGGGGGCAGTTGGTCAAGAGCTCGGCACAATTCAACTGGACACTCAGCAAATGCCAATTCAAGCTTAAGGTATGTCTAAACCACCACGGAAGGGCAGTTTGCAACAGAATCGGGGTGGTAGAGTTTGGATGTTGGCACATCTTTTGGGCTATACTGACATTGGATTTTATCCAGACGATGCCTTCGATCATGGCATATCTTCGTACAAACATGTCCTTTGTAGCAAGTAATGCACCTGAACTAAGTCCTACAGTTCATCGCCATCGGAGGCACTATCGGCGTCGGCTTCTTTTCGAATAGCAGCCTCATACTGGGAGTCGCTGGTCCTGGTGGGACAATGCTCGCATTCGCTCTCGTTGGTGTCGTGGCAATTGCTGCGATGGAAGGGGTTTGCGAGATGATCGTCCTCTGGCCTATTCCTAACCCTATGGTTGAGTTTGTTCGGGCATTTGTCGACCCAGATCTCGCGATTGTTGTTGGTATAGCATATTGGTAGGTCACGATCCCAGGGTTAATATATGTATCGGTGTGACATGACTCAGATATTGCAGGTACACCTATGCTGTAACCTTCAGCGCGCTTGTCCTCGAAGTAGCCAACCTGGCCGACTACTGGCCGATTCCACCAGTCTGGAGATCGATTATCTTTATCGTTGTCCCAATATCTCTTCTGGTCATAAACTCTCTTAGTGTCAGGGTGAGAGGTCGCCCACCGACTCTTAAAGTTTGACACAACCGACTTACATATAAGGCATTTTGTGGTGTAGGTCTATGGTGCCATTGAAACCATTGGTGGCATCATCAAGCTGGTACTCGTAGCTGGTGTGTTCATTTTGATGATCTGCATCAATGTCGGAGGTATGTCTTTACTCTATATCAGAACGTAACATTAGCTGACTATACTACGTACAGCTGGACATGGCGAAAGAATCGGATCCAAGAGTAAATTTCATCCTCTTCGCATCTAGGATCGGCGGTATCTAACTGTCAAACCAAGATTTCAACGACGGAATCCAGAAAAACCCCAAAGTTGCTGAAAGCCGCTTTGCTGCCGTATGGTACGGACGCAACATCATATTCCCAGAGTGGCAATGTACTGATACCGTCTTTCAAGCATTTCGCTGCCGCTTGCCACCTTTGCCTACTTGGGGGTCGAGTTAGTTACAATGACGGCATTCGAGGCGAAGGACTCTGAAAACCTAAAGTTTCCGGCAAAGAATATTGCCTGGGTGGTCACTTTCATATACCTTCTTACAACGCTTGTTTTCATGCTTAATGTGGGATGGACCGACCCAAGCCTCCCGGAATTCTTCAACCAAGGTCTGGTCAGCCTTAGTGACGGTCCAGCCTCTGCAGTGTCCACAAATGCAACAGGTCCACCTCAAGTATTACGGAGCGACTCGGCACCAGTCATTGCCACTATTCACGCTGGCTTGGAGTTTCTCCCGGGCTTTCTCACAGCTTGTTTCATCTACTCAGCGTTAAGTACTGCGAACACAGGGCTCTACGTTGCATCCCGATGCCTCTTTGGCCTTACTCGAGAAATTAGGACAGAACGAGACTCAGGATGGTTTATAAGGGCAATAGCGAGACTGAGTACTGTGGAAAGCAGGACTCGTTCGCCATGGTGGGCGCTGCTCGCTTCAGTGCTTGTCCTCTTCTGGCTTCCTTTTCAGCATCTCAACAGCGCTCACAACAAACAAGAGGTGTGTAATCGCATTAAGCTTCGAAGTCACCGATTGCGCCATGAATGCTGCTGACCGAGGGAAATAGCTCCAAGAGATCCTCGTCAACCAGGGTTCTGTCAGCTGTGTCCTGGTCTGGTCCTCTCAATGCCTCGCATTCATTTGCTACTACAGAGCGTGAGTATCGCCAATGCGGACCTAATGAAACGAGTTAGAGAGCCATTACTAACCACAAGCGTATGAGTACAGGCACAGAAAACATGAACACATGCTGACCGGTCCTTACGAAAAATACAAACGCTCCAGTAGGGCCAGCCATTTCGCATTCTTCCAACCCGGGCTCGCCTGGCTCGGCCTCGTCTCCACAATTTCGATCGTTCTCTTCTTCAACAGCGCAAGCATGTGGCAAGGCCAATTAATAAGCACCAAGGTCATCACCGCCTATCTCAGCGTAGGTCGCGATACCAGATCCATCGAAAAACTTAGAAGGACTGACCTGGAATTCAATACAGCCCGTCATCATCTTATTCATGTGGCTTGCCCTAAAGCTCCGCCGAAACCGCTCCGACCGCCAATGGGGCGTCCGCCTTGACACCGTAAGCGTGTTTTCGCACTTGTCCATACCTCAATTTCGAGACATGTTTCAAGGGCGTATACTCTTAGACATGTTTCACAGCTCATGAGTCCATCCTAAAAAGAGCAATACTAATCCGAAATCCTGCAGTGGGCAGACTTCAGCGACACCCTCCACCACCTGGACGACCTCGAAACCAACCGCGCCCCTTCGGATAGTGGTGCAGGCTATGACACGCGAACCCGAACCGCGTCATTGGCCACGATGAACACTGCGCAGCCGACTATGATTGGTGTGATGGAAGATATTCAGGAAAAGGATGCTGGGCCAGGAGATTTTATCCCGATAAGGGTGTATGGGAACGGGGAGGGCGCACACTGTAAGCTTGTTATCAGCGCTGGTGCTTGGTGGTTTAGACGTGGAGAGAAACAAAGGACTATGCACCCCCGAGCGACCAAAAGAATAAAAACGAGGCCTTTCGGGAACTAGGGAGACATTGCTGTAACCGGTGGGATTAGCGTGGTGCAGGTAGGTAGGGGATTGTGGCGTATTGGCGGCTTCATGAAGTACGGGTACGGGAAGCGTGTAGGGGAGTATGGCGTATCGAGGCTTGGTACGAGTATGCGGAGCTCAACGCCGTATCCTCAGACCCTCAAATCAGCACCCTCACACATTCACCTGTCACACGTGCCCTGTCTGCGCCTCTCCATGATTCCCCACCACCTCTTATACCAACAACCGGAAGAAGTAATCGTTGAGTTTCCGATGCTCACTCACCAAAGTGTCTTCATCCAGAGAGCTCTCGGGAATGTACCTCTTCATTTCAAATGTCATCCAACTTTGACTCCCTCGGCACCCTTCGCTCTTCCCCCAGTACCTCTCCAGTTCCGTCACGTCCCCCCCACTCCCCCCTCCTCCCTTCCCGTAAAACCAAAAAGCTCCACTCCAAACCCACCCACGCAACCCCCCGAAAACCAACCTAATCCACCAAACCACACCCTAGTCTCCCCCCTTAACCCACAACCACTGCAACATGAATATCCATCTCTGACTCCGCACCAACCCCATACCAAAACAACTGGCTACCCCGAGTATCTGCGCGCCATGCCTGCAAAAAATCCCCAGGGAAGTTTTCATTTCGGGCTTGTTTGCGCTGGCAGGAAGCTGGAGGAACCGGGGGTGCAGAATGGGGTTTCATGGGATGTGTGTGAGGTCACTCACTTAAGGTAAGGTACTCCTCTAACCCCAAATCTCAAGAAATCCAAAAAAAACCCACCCAATTGGCTGAAACGACAACGTCCAATCCACAATAAATATATATTCCATTTCCATATCCTCAGTAATACCCCCCCCCCCCCCCCCCCCCACACACACACACACTACAGTCTCCTCACCCCCTCCACAATTTTTCAAAATTCCTGAATCCTAAATCGATTGGAATGGGAGAGCAGTGGTGTGTGTGTGTGAGTCAAAGCATTAGGTTTTCGGGGTTGGTATGGTTGTGAGAAATGATAAAACGATATCCAATCTCTCAGCCCCCCACCGGGCCCCATTTTTTTCTTCTTCTCATTTTCATCTTCGAGGATACTGTACCGTAGTTAATCAAACTCCCGGAATAAAATCACACTTCACCACCAACGCCCCCCCAAAAAAAAACATCACCTCTGACTTCACCCCTCCCTTACTCCACCCCCCCCCTTCCACCACCTCTCAAACCAATAACCCAACCTCCTTTCTTCATCTCTCCCCCCACTCAACCCGACATCTATCCACCGTCTCACCCACGCCCTAGAATTCGATCTCGCAAAAAACCCTAGTAAGTAGTAACCCAGCTAGCTATTGCTGTTCCCCTGTCTCTATTTCTGTCCAGTTCTTTTCCGTTTACATTTAGCAATGCCGGTCGTGGTGGGTGCAGAGAGCTTGCTTGCGTGCTTCGTTTGAAGATTTAGGGGGGGAAGGGGTGAAGGTCTGTGCAGGTGGTGGGCGGATTACGACCGAGGGTTAGGGCTAGGGTTAGGGTCGTGCGGGAATGTGAGAATCCCGGTTTTGAGGGGTCGAATTTGCCTGGGTACGAGGGGTTGAGGATAGAGGAGGTAGGTAGGTGGCTTTAGGGCGAAGTCGGCGGGGTAGAGGGATAAGCGTGAGGGAAATGTGCGAGGAGTTGAGGGAGATAAAGGGGTGGATTGAGGTGGTGGGGGGGGGTTGGGGAGTGTGCTTTTGTTGCGAGTTTTGAAGATTTGGTGGATGGGCTGTGTTTCAAGTCAAGTGTAGAATATAGCAAACTCAGTAGGTGTGTTTGTTTGTGGGGGGGGGATGGGGGGTTGGCTTTTAAGTTAGTGCTGTAGAGTTCTTGAAGCATGTTCAGGGGCTTCTGCAGATCTTCGCAATCTTGTGTCTATTTCGAGTAACATCTTTCCACGGGTCAATCGCTTGTGTTTTCGCTCGAGTGAGAATATTTTTTCGTCGTTCCTCACTCGAGAACATTATGGGAAAATTTCCAATTTTTCCACCAGGCATCCTCTGCGAAATAATCTCGTACATGTGCTCAATCTTCAGAAAATGCTTTGCAAGGGTACCCATTCCACTGGGCCTATCTCAAAGTCGTTTGCGTGGAAGTTCTAGTCAAGTCGCGCAAAAGATGGCAGTCACGTGGCGGACCATCAGACTTGCCCTTGGATCTGTTTGCCATTCATGCAATCTGCAGGCTTCAAGTCCACCACCATCCTGTGTGTGAGAGTTGCTGAAATGGTCTTCGATGGTGGTTCGATTAGTTCAATCAATGCGTGGAAGAGTCTTATACTCTGAATGATACCTGCACGTTGGTCGTAGACAACCGATCTCTCTAGGTCTCAATTGAAATGCCAGGATCGATCCTTCTCACGTTCCCTCTGAATTCGTTGCCTAAGAAACATTTTCAGTTAGCTTTGTTCTTTCACCAGTCCATAAGATTGCATTAAACAGACCAGATCCTTGATCTATGAGGTATGACCCTACATAATCTGTGCTGTCATTTCTAGTAAATTCATCCCCTGATGAACTCCACTACATAAACGTTAGGGCCATGTTGATGTGTGACGATCCAATTTTCGGAGTACTATACATACCCAGTAGCAAGGTGTGTGAGTGTTGCAAGTTTCCTTATGTATTGGAGAGACGATTCTTGGACCATGCCAGCCAGTGTATTGTGATGGTGGTCATTTTTGCGGCCTTGCATAGAAGTATTGTTCCTGAAGGAACCAATATCAGCTAATGTATCTTATAAGCTTATGTGGCTGGAACGTACATTTGAATAGTTGCGATCAATATCTCGATAGAGCTTGTATGAGCCCTAAGACTGGCTTTGAAATTAGCAACATCATCTTGCTTGCACACAGCCCATCTAATCTTCATCCAGCCATTCTTGACCCTCGATCCAGATCCATCCATTCCTAGATATGGCTGGTATTTCTGTATTTTCTGATAGAAATTATCGATCGTGCGTTGGCATTGTGAAGCCGCTTGCTGTAGTGCAGTACCTTCCGACTTCTGATCCTCATCAAGCTCGACCCTCTTGACGCGAAGAAGGGCAGATTCGAGGGTATAGAGCTCTTGAACTAGCTCACGAAAATCTGACCCCGCTCCGCCGCTCTCTTGAAGGGCCTTGATAACGGTCCCAACCAGCTCAAGCGCTTTGACAAAGTCGCCAGCGGAGAAGCCAAACCCTGCAGACATCCTGCTTTCGATATAGTATGACTGTACAGATAGTGGAGAGTTCTGAAGTTAAATAAACCAGTGTGGAATATCTACACCTGTCGGCGAGAATAGTGATAGACCTCTAAGATCTCGACACGTTGATGAGGTGGGGAGTGAGCAAGCAAAAGATGTGATGGAACGATGACTTGACAGATCGAAGGGACGAGGGAATTATTGCAGAGACGGGTCTTTTCTCCGAGGAGTTCGAAACCCTTCCCAACAGAACTGTCCGTGCAGGCTCTTCAATTTTGGGTTCTGAGCCTATTCGCACCTTCAGAGTAAAGCTAGGTTGAAACCTTGTAACAGTTCGAAAAGCTTCAGGGGTATTTACAGACGCAGAGGCCACAAGCGCGCTGAAGCAACATTTGGTCTTTTGCACATCGCAAGGCTGCTGTGAAGCAGTGCACTCCTTAGGGCGTGCAACCTCAAGTACCGGCCAAATCATCTTGCTTTCGCTACTCCTGCAGCAAGCCGAGACTAACTGCATCCTGGAGCAATCATCAGAGCCACTGCTTTCATATCTTGCAGAGGCACTGCAACACCCAGCCTCCGCAATCACCATGCAGCCTTCCATTGCCCAGAAGGTTGACCACAAAAGTTAACTTCCCAAAAAGAAACAAATTCCCCTGTATTCGAAAAGCTCGCACAGAAAGCGTAAAAGAGGTTAAAAATTCATCATGATACCATTTTTAACAAACCAGATAACCAGCCTTCATGGTATGATAGACTCGAGTCCGTGTCGAGTAACTCACCTTCAACTATTCTAGTCAATCAAACCTTCCGGATTGAGAAGTGACGAATGATATACCTTTACCCTAGGTATTATCACATCAGCTACCCTTTTCATATCGTAACAAATCCGAATTTCTAAGATGTGGACATGTTTGAAGATCTAGATTCCCATGGCACATTCAGGAGGACGACAATTCATATGGCTTGGGTAGAGTCACAACTCCGCGCGGGGTTATTTCTTCGAGCAGCCATTTCCAGCGGCAGAGTGTCGTGCTACTGAGGATTTATAGCGTTATATTTTTATACGTAAAACCGTGTAGATGTGATAGTGGGCTTGCTCGAATGTTTCTTGCGTAAAGCAACCGCCTACACGAGCCCCTGGACATCATCGATCGCTGGGGATGAGCTCATTCTATCACAATATAGCGGCGAAAGGAAGTACTTAAAGCGTCCGAGGCACTCAGTCCATCTTGATCGTACACTCCATCCAGTAATCCAACCCCTCCGATAACCTCAAACAGCCGATGTCAACTGTCGTGCGAAACCGCCAGCAATACCCCGTTTCCTACACAAACAATTGCAAGTATAAGCAATACCGCTGCCCGATGCATCCAGCCCAGATTCTTCGTCCTCGCTAGCATGGTCCCTATGCCCACCATGGCAAAAATCAAGCTACAGATCACGCCAAATATCACCCCTAGGTTCAAGGCCAGGGCGCTTTTCCTACGTCCTGTCGATGTGAGGGTGGCCGCAAGTCCGAGGAGGACGAAAGAGGCACCGAATGAAGCAATGCAGAACCGGAATAGGAGGGTTTCACGGGATCTGTAGACATTTTCGTTATGCCTGTTTGAAAATGTAGAATAATGGTGTCTTGGGTCTTTGATTCCTGATTCTGGTGACAGGTCATCGTCGAGGTCCGTGTCATATTCTACTGAAGCTAGATGGCTGAAGTAGTCATTTAGAAGTGGGTCTTGTTCATTTGGCGCTGGCTTTGGTTCCGAACTCAGCCATGATCTTACTCTTTGCGAAGATTCCTTTGCGCGCGAGGCAATCGAAGTGGCAAGCTTGGATATCATTGCGGCACCGGGGAAAATGTTCGACTTATTTGGGTCCACGAATATAGTGTACACTTCTTCCTCAGACCCTTCATCACCGTCGTCGAATTCATTCCAATAATGTCGTCGTGGAGGCCTTGACGCCTGAATAATCTGATCGCTAATTGCATGCCTTCTGCGTAACCGCCGCTTCTTCTTAAAAGCGCTTAACGGAGGGGACTCAAGCATATCTGGCACGGACGTTGGCAGAGATGCTGACGGTGGAGCGGAGAAGCCGCTACCCGACGGCCCTTCGCCAACAGACGTTGCGGAAGTTGAGGTTCTCTGGGCCCTTGCAGATTCAGGACTAATTAGAGTGGTGGCTGTCTTTGGCCTCGTATTCTTGACGGATGCCGGCACTTTCCGTATGTCCTGTTTTAAGGCTGGAAGCTGCAGGGAGGTTAGCAGAGACTAAACAGTACCCAGTTGAAACCTACCCAGAATGGAGCAGGCATGCCTTGCGGTTTATACAAGGTCGCCACCGCATGTGTCTCTAATGAAAACCCTCGGACCCTCTCCGTCTATTTGGCTGTTAGTGTTGATGTAGGGAACGGTACTGACAATTTCTTACTAGGTGGCTCTCATCAAGTGAAGCTATAAGATCTGTAGCAGTTTGGCCTTCACGCCTGATCTCCATTAACGCGTATGGAAATTTCTCAAAGCCAGTTTCCCCTTCTTCGATAAACGTGAAAGGACCAGCGTCGCTTGTCAAGTCTTCTTCGGTGCATCTTTTCACTAAGACATCTTTGTCTATAGTGACCCAAAGACCACCTGCTTCGCTATTACTAAGGCCAACGAAGCGTGTACGCCTCATATACAACTGTACCAGCGGCTGAACCTTACTATGGGCAGAAAACCATGCGCGGATCATCTCATGATCTTGACCGGTATCTAGCTCCTTACCTGCAACACCATTCGCTGCCACGGACTGAGAGGACTGCCTTCGCTTGAATGAGAGTGAAGGATCTGTGCTGAAAAGTTGGCGGACGGCCTTTTTCTTCAACCTTGCTCTTTCAAATCTATTTTTCTTACGTATAGATCGGTCTGTTGGTTCAGACAATATGCTTACGACGGCAACTGCTTCACCAGTCGAACAGTATCTGATACTCACAGCAGCCTTCTCGGACGCGCTTCCCGGTAAATTCTCAGAATCGCTAATGGTAGTACTGCTTTGACGTTTAGCAAACTGCTCTAAATCATCGCAGATAACAACACCTGTTTCTTCATCGGCCCGACTAGCGGCCGTACTCCAGTGGCTGTTTATGGAGCCACTACGAGATGATCTTTGACTGGATGCATTAGGTGGTGATGGTGTAGTATTGCTTGTCTTATGGAGCCTAGTGTGCTGTAATAGAATTACATGGACTTGGATCAAATTGTCTGGATGAACCCAGTAGACTGCTTTACCGGCTATACGGCCAAGCGGTAGCACAGCAAGGGCTGTGTCGAAATCAAGGTTAGATCCGTTTTCGCACATTGAATGTATGTCCTTTGCGCTTGATGTAGAATCTTGGTCATCTTGAAGCGGTCCGTGGGGATTGGGACCTTGGCTGGGCTTCGAATTTGGTATGACCTTATTCCCAGATTGGTCTGCTTCTACCGAACCTTTTATCTTCTCTGCCGACCTGGACTGCCAATTAGTTCCGGCCTTGAACGGGGCACGGACTGCTGCTAGAACCTCGGCCCACTGCGCCAAGAGAGGCTCAAAATCCATTCTTGTGAAACTCGTGAGCTGGTCAAGCACCTCCCTTCGGAATCGTTTTCCGAGATCTGAGGAGCCCGTCCATTTCTTGTACTTTTTTAGGAGCTTCTGAAAAGCCAAACGTTGGGCTCCGACAAATCTTGACAAGGCTTGGATGTCTTCTCCCACCCTTGGTACAATGTTAGCGGAACCGTCTATGATGTGTGATGATGTGACGTACTTTAGAATAGCATCTTCAGCTTTGGAAAACCTCTCCAGGCGTCTCACTGATATCTTCGCTTGTTCTGAAAAGACATTGCGCTGTTTCAATTGAGCAACTTGCTTACCAAGGTGCGCTGTTGGTAGCCCATGTAAGCCAAGTCCATGCTCAAGTCTTGGGAGAGGAACACACTCAGCCTTCTGGCGATTTCGCCCGACTTGCTCTGTACGAACAAGTCAATTCTTTGATGCTGCTGGCGCAGCTCGTTGTACAATTCATCCTCAAAGTCTTGAAGGGCTCTCGCTTCGTTCTCATGGCCGGGAACTGTAATCGATTGCGCCTGGTCTTTTGTGGTGCGAACTTTGATTAGATGCTTAATTTCATTATAATCAATGTTATCTAGAGATGCCTCGTCAACAACGAGTCATCCAAGCTCCGAGAGAGGAGCGCTTACATGTTGCCCACAATGGTATTGACCTTTGCCGTAGCGTGTCACCGTATTTCATATCCTCGGTTTGTGCTACAACAGAAAACGAAAAGAATGTGGGCTGAAGACTTGTTAATAGAAGACGTGGGAATCAGTTCAACGACCCGAGGGTGCAGGAAGGTGCATGAATGGTGCAGGTCATAAGAGTTCGACTGATAAGCTACCCTGGGACTTGGACTACATATAAGATAGCAATGCTTACTAGAGAAGAAACGCCTAACAAGATATCAATTGGGGTCTAAAGAACGATTCGTTTCCCTATCACAAGCGTGTGCAGCTCGCCCAACAACTTAAGGTAAGAATAGATGAATTGATGTGCAATACAACTCCAAACTCGTAAAGTATTAAATGGAGGAAGTTGACAAATTAAGTTGGATGGAAACTTTTCGAGAGGCTCGAAAGTTTAAATATGATACGTCAGTGCTAGTTTTAAGGTATGGCGGATGGGATACTGTATATCATAAGTAGGTAGATGATGTTATTATTCAACTGCATGATAGAGTATGCGAATTCTTTGGGCAAGAAAGGAAACTACTACTACACTGTGGATGACAGTAAATATCCTGTCAATCTATGGAGCACGCGAGCAGTGGTATAAAGAAGACAAATTGTGAGATTGAGGGGTCAACTGCAGTAGGTTACAGTAGGTAAGCGATTCGTTTGGTAGTAGATGCAGGCTTGACAGACTAGGTAGGTAGGTACATACTCGTATCTTTCCTTACCTTGCCTGCTTGCCTTAGGTACCATCGCTCAAATAACCGCATCCCGTATTAAAATATTCCATTATTATGCATGCATTAGTGTCAGGCTGCGAGGTAACATTGCATGTTTGAGCAACCAACATACCTTCGATTATTACCACTCATCCATCTGCGGAGCACAATTCATTGACCGTCATGGCACCCGGGTTACTAACATCGCCCGCAAGCCCCTCCTCTCGAGCACCCATACCACACCCAATGGCAGCAGATCCCCACCCGTCGTCAGATCAAGCCCTATTCACAACGCTTTCATCATCGCCCCACGCCTTCTTACAACCATCGCCGAGCCTACATGCCGCTACCCTGGTACTCGCCAAACGCTTCCTCGACCCTCTCGCCACATCTACCAGTGAAGCCCAGGCGCAGCGACAGAGGGATGCGAGGAGAAAGCGGAAGAGGGGTGAAGCTGAAGCAAATGACTCCCTGCGCATGCTACGGATGAAGCAAGTGCACTTGGAGGGATTTGCTATCGAACAAATCTGGGAGCAGGCGAGGAGAGTTTTAGATGCCAGCCGACAGGAGGTGGAAAGGCATCTGCCAGATATTCTACCTAAAAGAAACGGCGAGGATTTGTTACATGAATCCGCAAATGGACGGACTGCTACAGAGGAAGGGGCAAAGACGCTGAGATTTGACGAGGACGACCTTGAGGTAGACGAATTAGACGGAGACATCGATGTTGACTCACGTCACGCTGATATGAAGGATGAGGTCGCAGGAGACGCACTTGATGAGCATTCAGAGGGTCTGCTCTCTGGCGAAGACGAGGACAACTCCGAGATGATGGATGAAGAGGACCTGGCCAGCGATATAGATCCTGGAGCAGAGGAATCTGACCGCGAAGATTGGCCAAGCGAGGTTTTCGTCCCGGACAAGAACGGCTTGAACGATGGCTTCTTCTCCATCGAGGATTTTAACAGGCAGTCTGAGTTTCTAGAAGAGCAAGATGCTCGAGGAGAGCCAGATGCCCCGAGTGACGAAGAGGAAGTCGATTGGGATGCGGATCCCCAAACACTAGCACTAGCAAAAGGCAATGGCAGGGAATCATCAGACGGTGGAATAGAAGAAGATCGGGACGAGGACGGTGACGGCCCAACTTTCGGCAACGCTGACCTTGATGCCGCCGATTCCGACCCCGACGCCTCCGATGCGGGAGTTCCCATGGAAGACATTAGCTCCATGGCCAACACCAACGCGATCCAATACGCTGACTTCTTCGAACCCCCACCCCGCAAAGCCACCAAATCTCACCGCCGCGCCCTTCCCAAAACCCAACCTCCACCTGCCGGCCCCGAAACGGAAGAAGACCTCCAGCGGACTATTTCCGCCGTCCGCCGTGACATCTTCGACGACGATCTCACCCCTGATGAAGACGCCTCTCCTGACCCCGATGCCGGCACCGACCCGCACTCCCGTCGCTCCAACCACCAAAAACGCCAAGCCGCCCTCGCCTCTGAGATCCGCCGCCTTGAAGCTGCCAGCATTGCTAAACGCGACTGGACTCTGTCGGGGGAAGCCCGCGCTGCCGACCGTCCTATTAACTCCCTGCTTGAAGAAGACCTCGAATTCGAGCGTGCGGGTAAACCCATTCCTGTCATCACGAATGAAGTAAGCGAGGACATAGAAGCCCTCATCAAGCGGCGTATCCTAGCCCGAGATTTTGACGAGGTGATTCGGCGACGGCCGGGAAATCTAGCTACCGGTGATGGCAAGGATGTCCGACGCGGCCGCATCGAGCTCGACGACACCAAACCGCAGCAGAGTCTAGCTGAGGTATACGAAGCCGACCACCTCAAAAAAGCAGATCCAGAAGGGTACGTGGACCAAAACGACGAGAAAATCAAGGCCGAAGAAGCAACCATCGAGCGCCTCTGGAAAGACGTCAGCGCCAAACTTGACGCACTCAGTAGTTGGCACTACAAGCCCAAACCCCCTCAAGCAATCATCAACGTCGTAGCCGACGTGCCCACCATCAGCATGGAAGATGCACGGCCCAGTGCCGGCGGCGATGTGGGCGGAGCGAGCATGCTTGCGCCGCAGGAGGTATACAAGCCAGGGGATGCGGGTGTAGACAAGAGCAAGGAGGTGGTACTGAAGAGTGGGATGCCGGTAGGAAGGGAGGAGATGACTAGAGAAGAGAAGTTACGGAGGCGAAGAAGGGCCAAAGAGAGGATCAGAAAGGCTGGTGGGACTGTTGAAACCCCAGCGGACAGTAATAGGGCTGGTACGGGCGTTGGGAGGAAGGCTAAAAAGAAAGAGGTCATTGGGGATTTGAAAAAAGCGGGCGTGAGAGTGATTGGGAGGAAAGGAGAGCTGAGAGATGTGGAGGGCAGAGAGGTGAAGGAGAAGGATGGCGTGGGAAGGGGTGCTGGGTTTTTGAAGCTCTGAGCATTTGTACTGCACGGGTTATACTGCATTGCGTAGTAGATAAAGTAGTAAGCAGTCAACTGAAACCGACCAAGCTTGCTAAGCTTATATAACAATGGTATAAGTAAAATGTTGGACTACTGTTGAACTGACTACATAACATCAAGCACATATGTAAAGATCTCCGGAATTTGGTTACCATGCTGTGAAACACAAGTTTAAAGAAAACTCTTGGTCGTAATCTACCCAAGAAAGCTCGTTTCGCATCGTATCTCGAAGACCATTTGCGAAAGCGCGCGATGTTCTGAGTTCTCGAAAGCTTTATAATATCAAAGAAGTGAAAAGGGTGAGCTGGGAGCGTTTATTATCTGAGCAAAGGTGCCGCACCGCCGCCGGCGCCGCTCACCCAGCTTCCTCGCTAAAAGCGGCAAGATTCAGGAAAAGCGACTGCATTTCCGCCGTCTTTCCGCGCCATCTTATAGTTCCGCCCGCCTGCCCCATCTCCTGGTTACAACGAACTATCGTGGACACTCAAATTCCCCATCCCACAACAACCGTCACCCAAACCCCCCAACCATAATCCTCAAACCCTACCACCTCTCGCCCCACACACCCTCAACCACCCCCTCCCCACCACTCAACCACCACCATGCCCCCCCTCACCTCCCTAATCGCCGGCTTCACTCTCACCTCCACCGCCCTCTACGTCTCCCTCCTCACGCATCAGCGCTCACGCGCCCATCAAGCATCCCTCCTCCACGAATCCGCGCTCCTGCTCGACTCCCACTCCTCCCCTACATCGACATCTCCACCTACAGCAACAAACTCTCCAGCAGCGCAGTGGCAGGTTAGAGACGCTGGATGGGTGGAGAGGTGGAAGGATGGCTGGAATCGGGAGGTGGAGGGGTTGGTGAGGGGGGTACAGGGGGTAAGTTGGGGGTGGGTGAGGGAGGGGGCGGAGGCGAGGGGGAGGGAGTGGGGGGAGGGGGGGAGGAGGATTTAGGGGGCGCAGGAGGGCAGGGGGTGCAGGGCGAAAGGTTTTGGGAAGGGTTATGAGGAGGCTGTAGTCTTGAGGCCGTGCTTGTATTTTATGGTTATCGGGGTAAAAGGCGTGAGCATAGCTGCGAAAAGCTGGGTTCTATGTATACCAAGGTTACATAAATGCTACAGCTTCCGAAGGCCTCTCAGTAGGATCATGCTACATTATCGTCTGGACTATATCATCTACGAGATTTGAAGAATAGGGGAAAGGAAAAACGAGGGCGAAATCGAGAGCTTCGGTCTTGGCGAAGTTGGCCGTGCAAGCTCAAGATTACGGAGGCCAATTGCGCCACGAAACCATCCGATGATGGACTAGACAAACTTATTCGTATAATTATTATCAACGCCAAGGAGTTGCAGGAAGAGTGAAGTCGGGAGCACAGTTCCAATTCTCGATTGGCTTGCTCTCCTACACTATTGGCACACCACAAACCTCCCAGAGAACCATCTTACCCACTTACCTCCACCCTCCCCCACCTCCCTCTCCACCTCCCTCCGCACCACCATCCCACCCAACGCTCCTCTCCCTCGCCACCACAACCCTCCCTCCACCTCCACCTCCCCATCATCTAAGCCACCATGGCCGGCGGCGCCCTCAAATACCGCCACCTCGACCGCAAATCCTCCCACCGCCAAGCCCTCCTCCGCAACCTCGTAACCTCACTCTTCACCCACGAATCCATCAGCACGACCTGGCCCAAAGCCAAAGAAGCACAGCGGCTGGCCGAGAAGCTAATCACGCTGGGCAAGAAAAACACCGATGCGGCGAAGCGCAAGGCCGAGGCCATCTTCTACGTACGCTTACCCTTCCCCCTCCCCCCAACAACAACTAAACCCCCAACAGGAACCATACACCCACCTCCCCCGCCTCTTCACCACCCTCCGCCTCCGCTACCTGCACCGCCCCGGCGGCTACACGCGCGTCCTACGCACCGAGCCCCTAAACCGGCACCACGACCAAGCGCCCAGCGCGATCCTGGAGCTCGTCGACGGGCCCAGGGACATGCGGTTTGCGATGACGGCGAAGACGCTGATGCGCGAGCGCGCGACGGAGGGGGGGGTCAGGGAGATTACGGCCAGGAATGTGGGGAAGGTGACGCGGTTTCGGGAGGGGGGGGTGGAGGAGTTGGAAAAGGCGGTTCGGAGGATGGAGACGAGGAGGGGGTTGGTGGGAGGGAAGGGGGATGAGCGGGGGGTGGAGGGGAGGTGATGGGAGAGGGGAGGGAGGGGAGGTGAGGCTATGGTATAGTTGTGCTTCGGAGGTAGATGAGAAAGGCCTTGGGAGGTTTTGCGAGGAGTGTGATCTCAGGTATCAGGCATGAGCGAATATTCAATACTTTTGACTGTGGATCTCATTTCTGCCTCCTATCGAAATCGATTTCGCAATCATTACATTTCACACTAAGACATGTCCATGCATCCATGTCGACAAAAAGTAAGAGCGCCATAAAATGCATTCCCTTCCCCCCGTCAAGCAGCCAATGTGGCTCTTCACCTCTGATGCATGCCTTTACCCAAAGAATAAACAGCATGGCTTGCAGCAACAAGCCAGCCCGCACAAAGTTACCCGCGCCCAACATCACACAGATACCATTGTCAACGCCCAGGCAGATGGGTGCCCTATATTTTTGTATCCTACCAATGTATTGCTAACCCAAACACCATAACAAGGCCCTTTGCAGACCAAGCCTATCCGCTAAACGCCTGCCTGGCCGGGCATCGAGTAGACACCGTTTTGAAAGCTTGGCATGGATTGCCCATTGCCCATGGCATGTAAGTTCATATTGGCATGGATGTTCATAGGCAGAGAATGTTGAGTGTCGGGCATGCTGGGCACATCTAGCGGTGGTGGCTTGGGCGGAAGGTTAGCTGGTGTTCCCCATTTTGATAGGGAACTCTGGCCGGGCGACTGTGAGTCAATTGTCTGGGATGAATTCTTTCGCGTTCCGTAGGATTTGGAATCATGGCCTGAAACAAACGATCCAAGTCCAGGCATGGGTGACGCGAAAGGCATACTGGGCGTTGAGGAAGGATGTAGATAAGTACCTGGCTGTTGACTATAGGGCTGAGTTTGACTGCCATTGGACAAAGTTCTGCCGCCATAAGCTGCGTTTTGTAAAGGAACGAATCCGGTGCTCGGTACAAAGGCTCTAGTTTGCGGGTTGAATGCTTGTCGATTGTAGCTTCCCGGGAGAGGATGGGGCGCCTTCCCTCCAGGTGCATTTGGCTGATATGGCAGTTGTCCATACTGATAAGGTACTGCAGGTATACCAACAGGGGGGCGGTCGTGCATCTGAGGAGGATACGTTGGTTGTTGATTTCTTGACAGCTGGTAGGAGTATGGCAAGCCATTTTGCGACCATGGCTGATCCGGCATTTGAGGCTGAGGCCTTGATAGCTGAGCATGGGTGCTTAAGGCCGGTGACGACATAGCTGGGGAATGATGACCAATCATCGTTTGTTGCATCGGTTGGTAATATTGTTGTGGGATTTGCTGATTGTACACTCCAAGACCGTTGATCTGTCCGTTCATGTTGGACCCGCTCGTCACTGGACTTTGTTGCATGGCCATCGAATAAGCTGGTGTACTAGGCATAGAATGGTATCCTTGGTTGTATCCCTGTTGAAACATGGGAGGGCTTAGGTTGCCGGACGGACCCATTGCATTAATCTGTTGTAGTCCGTAAGGACTGAAGTAGGCGGCCGAAGTCCCAGCTTGATCGAATGTAGAAACAGGATACTGCATGGCGGGATAATATGCATTGTATTGTGATCGTGCATGAAATCCATCATCATTGTTTCTGTGCTTCTTTGTCTTTTTCTTCTCATTTGCTGAACCGGTACGTGATACTTCGTTTGAAGGCAGGATCCCAGCAGTGGCATCTCCGTCAGCATTGTCATTATTTTCAAACCCCTTGAATATCCGTTCTCGAGTCTCCTTATACTTTGCCTCTCTTTCCTCACGAGTCATGGACGCCTTGTCTTTTGCATTATTAGAGTCGGTTGGCGACGCAACACCAGTACCTTGCTGACTTCCGTCTTCAGCTTCAGAACCTGACTTAGACGGAAATTTGGAGCTATCATTAGTGGCAGCTCCCGACTCGTTAGCCTGACCATCTTTTCCTAATCCTGCACGACGCATGATCTTTACGGCTGGCTGAGATACTGGAGTGGGGTCGGTAGAGGCAGGAAGCCTTGGTATGGCGCTTAGAGGGCTAGGCCTTTTTGGGGTGTTAATTGGTGAAGCAGTCATTTATGGATGGTCTATACTCACAGCCGACAGTACGGAGTCCGATACAGCCGCACAGCGCTCACAGCATTATCGACAAAATGGGTCAATGCATAATAATCAGCTAGCTTGTGTGTAAGCAGTCTGTAAAATGAATGACAAGAGGGCAGATCAAGAATTGGTTCTCTGGGCTTGCTGTTAGCTTTGACAGTAGTACGAGGCCTGGCAGATTTACGTTGAATCTCGAACGAACTTGATTATAGTCTCCTCCAGCTGCAGAAGAAAAAGGCGATCCTTTTGTGATTCAAGAGCCTCGAATAATTTCTCATCGGGCTCTAGGTATGTATAACCAAAACATGAACCATTCGTAGCAATACTTTCCGGTCCAGATACAGTGTCTGGTGCCGGTAATGTAGGTATGAGAGGAGCGAGTGACATTTGCTGGCCCTCCTCCTGAATTCCTGGTATACCTCGCCGGCTAATGGTATGGGAGCGATGAGCACCGGGGCCCATCCTCTCAGAGATTTCGTAGAATTGGTCTCGGAAAGCTCTACTTCCGGCCTCGGATCCGACTCTGGAATTCGCTGCCCCAGACACAGGTCCCGAATAGAAGTCCTCGTCTTCCGCGGCTTTTACGCTGGCACTGTCATCCGGTCGAAGTGATTCTTTCTCATCTAACGTAAATGTGGTCCCAGATGTGGCGCTCTTGCCGTCGAGGCTGGCAGGCTTGGTGGAGGAGGAAGACACCTGTGTTTGATCATCATCGAACCTGAGTCCAACTTTGACTGCAACACTGTTCCCTTGGTCAAGTGTAGTATTGCAGACCGAAGGAAGTTCTTTGACTGTCAATCGTGACATCGAGGTCTGAAGCTCCTGGTGCAACTGTTTGGCAGAGGGGCTTTCGGCTATAGCGGGTGTTTGTTTTGACGGCGACACTGTAGACGATATGTCTAAAGGCTTTACTGAGCTCCCTACCTGTCTATTGTGTGCAGGAGGCGCCATTGCCGCAATCTAGAGTCGCTGTTAGCTATTTGCGTCCCAATGAGTGGCTAGGTAAGGACATGCATACACTTGCAAAAGACGGCTTCAGACCAGTCATCGTGGAGTTTTTTGTTGCCATTTTGCGCCCGAAATGGGACAGCGTAAACAAGTGAATGATATCGCACGAAGACTGGTCTTTCCAAAGATCTTGAACCAAAGGAGTGTAAAAGTTGGTGTAAGTAGAATGCACTAGGTCAAGGAGAAGAAGGCATATCAAAGATTTCTGACAGCACCGAGAAGGGAACCTTTGACATTATGGAGGCTCGCCATGTAGTTTGACCGAGCTTTCCCACTAGTAACACTTTTGAGCTATGCGTGGTGATTGCTCTCGGTGTCACAAAGGCACCGTGTTCACTCCAGATGTGAGGCTGCTATGCCTCGGAGGATGCTTCAAAGTGTCAAGCTGATTATTGTAAGGACCTATGGTATGGTTCCACGTCGGCAGCGGTGGAGGTGGTTAATCCCTCAAGACAAGCCTGAGTAAGAAGTTGCCAAAGTATGAGCCTCAAGATATGTAGTGGGGATTCACTTCCTGGTACCACCGCTAAGCCTCTTCCCTCAAGGCGCACTAAAACAAACTAGGTTAAGGCGTGCCGGCTGTAGCTCGCTTAGTCACAGCCTTACGGCTCACTCAAGCTTCATTTCACGTGGGCTGAGTTCTCCCAATGACTACGTACTCAATTGCTTGCTCTATTCCGTTCTGGTAGCTCTTACACAACACACTTGCTGTACCTCTGTTTCTAACCACGTAGGTTAAGTAATTATACCTTCCTCAGCCACGCAACAAGATATCCATCACGATTCACATATTCCACCGTTTCACTTGAAGAATCAAATGAACCGCTATCGCGGACCTACTGCTATTGGACAGTCGAAAGCTACACCGCAGACGCTTTGCCAAAAGTGCTTGAAACGAGATAAGTGCCCCGAGACCTAAGAAATATGATCCCTAAGCTGAGATTTTCTACGGCACTACAGTTTCGAATGCAAAGCAACTGCGCAAGATAGGCCCTATGCCTCGAGACCTTCCCGAACGCAACAGCTGGCAAACCCTAAGCTTGTACCGAAACTGACCAGTGACGTTCCGAATGATCTGCTCCGGAAGTGGGCTTTACGCACACCTACATTTGGTCGAAGGTATACTGACGGCTCGTAGGAAGGGTGTCGCTGACGAGGAGCTTGCCAAGAAAGAAGCGAAACGCGGCCGAATGCGCAGAGCAGGCGAATGTAGCAACCTCCACGTTTCGCGGAAGCGTTCTAGGTCTATATCATCCTCCTCTTCAACATCAGTATCTACCATTTCCACCAATCTCTCACGCTCACCCACGCCAAGACATACTAGTAGACATGCTACCAGAGGGTACCATGGTTCAGGCAGACACAGTCAAGCGGTTTTTTCCCAAGATACGGTCCATAAGAGAAGGAGGAGCTCAAGCATGTCAACAACATCGTATGCATCGGAGTCATTGGTTGATCGAAGACGCAACCACCGTTCCAGAAATGAAGGTCATCATAGGCATTCATCTTCTAGTCCGGATCTCCGTAGGGGAGAACGAGATCCCAGGACGATGAGCCGTCCGCGGAGCGTTACTCGCAAGCGCAGACGAAGTTCCTCATCTTCTTCCTTATCGTACACCTCGGTTTCATCTCACGAAGGTAGACGGAGAGAAGTTTCTATGAATGAACATCGAAATACAAGACGCCGGCGATCTTTGATCAGTCCTGAGCGCCGTGGAAGAGATAGAGGTCATGATGGAAGATCTATTCGGAGGACGAGGAGCCGAAGTAATAGCATGGACCGAAGTCAAGTTGCTCGGAACCGACAATCCATGACTCCTGGAGCCACCTCGAATGGGGCGAAGGACAGGAACCGAAAAGGTATCGGAACTCAAGGCCATCAGCCGCTAAAGGACCGTGACCGCCGCTTTTCGAACGATGACGATCGCTATGGAAGTAGCTTTAGAGATGGGAACACTGACGATTTCAGGCGCAACAGACCTCTATCATCACCTCCACCGCGGAGAGAAAGAAGTTTGAGCCCCTTCAGCAAACGCCTGGCACTTACTCAGGCAATGAATATGGGACGTTGACTAGTGTACCCTAAGGTTTGGCGTGCAAGGAGATTCTTCTTGTGGGACTGTTGTTACTGGGGATGGTGGTATTCTTCTATCCTTCTGTTCTGGGTTTGGCCGGTCGTAGGATTATCCATCGGTAAGGAATGGCCGACGCTTCTTCGTGTCTTTCGAATTATCCTAAAGAGTTTCATGATGGACGGAAATGGGTTGGGGTCCGTGTTTAGACTGCAAAGCTGGCATAGTAAAGCATAGGATCCCAATTCTATCAATAGGTGTCTTTAAAGTTTAGTCACCGTATAAAACAGGTCAAGCCATGGTATTCCGAACTCCACGCTGAAACGTAGCAAATGCAGCAAATGCAGCAGCCCTGCTCCCACACTTTTGGGTGAGTTGTAAGGCATTTCCAGTATACACTTGAAGCGTAAAGACACCATGAGGCGATCAAATTAATTCCTCGTCCTCCTCCCTCTCCTTCCTCTCCTGTTCTTGCTCTTCCCTCTCTCGGACATGCACGCCTTCCACTAATTCCTCTCCCTTCATTCCCACTACCTCCCCCGCCCCGCCCCTCTCAGCCTCCGCCTTCTTCTGCGCCGCTTCTATCCTATCCCTGACCATTCTTGCAATAGCATTGTCAGTCCTCGTATTTAGCCTCTCTAATTTTCTCTCCATATCCCGCTTCAGATCCCAGTTGGGTTTCTTGGGCTGTAGCTTGAACAAATCAATTGGCTTCTCATCCCGCTCTGCCTGCTCCGCTAAAACATGCGTCTCTTCTGCGATTTGCGCTGCACGATCTTCGAGCGTTTCCTGGTCCTCAGTAGGGGCGGCTTCGAATCCAAGTTTTGGGCCCCGCGTAGCGGGGTCGTAGTTGCGGCCGGAAAGATAGGTTGTAGTTACTGGCGGTGACTCGGAGAGTTCTGTTAGAGTTTGTGTAGAGATATTTGAGGACTTAAAGGCCTGTGGTGAGTCGGTAGATGCTGCCGGGGAATCGATTTCAGAGTAGCTATCGGGTTGTTTACGTTTCAGCGATTTGAGCTTTGCAAGGCGGAGTTTGCGCTCTGTTGCGGCGGCGTCAAGGGAGATATGGACGGAAGCCATTGCTGTGCAGAAAGATATGAGGGCTTATACATGAACAATACAATATCAGCCTCTTCAAGGAATACTTTTGACGTGTCTTTCCATGCCTGTTGAAATTGGGAAATTGCATAAAATATTTGAAGCTGGCGCACGGGCCACATCAACATCTCAATGAGCAAAATCTTCCAACAGCTTGGAAATCAGTTTCAGCTCCTGTCATCCAAGCAGCATCATGAAAGCAATGTTCCGGTGAATAAAATTATTTTCCCATGGTCTCTCGGATTCAACATGTACTACAATGTCTAAGAAGCTTTCGACACCCCAGCGATGCGGCCCCAGTGCCGCGACGTACGAAGTCTGCTCCACTCCGTCGTTACAAAGTCAAACCGTTCGTTCGACAACAATGCCGCGGCGAAGAACCCGGCGGCAAACAACCTCACAGACGTGAAGTTGCAGACTACCTCGTGGTCGAGTTACATCCCGAAACAGGAACGCTGCAGGGCTTGGGAGAATCTGGCATCGTTCCTCAAGCACAATCCGCAGCAGAACGCTTGAACTTACGGATTAGCAAAGGCATTAAACTACCGGTGGGCAGGACGTATGGAACCCCTGCAACATCTCACAACAGGATAAGAGCAGTTCGTTCTCGACGAGGTTCGCGGCATCCATATGCTCATTTAACATGGAAGTTACCAGGGCCGGAGACTACATTAATAGCAAGGAATCTCAAACCTCGGTCAATGCAACAGATGGATGCGATCATAGACAGACAGAAAAAACTGCCCAAACTGCTCCCTAAGGACCTGAAAGTCTATTCGCTGATGCCCTGGAAAAGCATGCGGAGGAGCGAGGGAATTCCACTTCGCGTTGATTCATTGTCGAAACGTTGGTTCAGAAGATTTGCCATTATATCGAAGGGGAGTAAAAACATAATTTTTTGTGGCTACAGGCCAGAACACATCCTACGTTTGCTCAGTCTTCACCATAATAGAAACTCTATCATCAAAGCATGGATGATGTTTCAACGGCCAAACCGCGAAATTCACTGGCATGGAATGATGCTCTGGGCACTGCAAAATAGTCCACGGCGGGCATTGAAGCTGCTTGACGCTTCTGTCACTACACCCGCGCTTAGACCCTCGAGACATATCGTGGAGGATTGTATAACCTACCTCTGTCATTTCTATCTTGCGGGAGGAAAACAACCAGATCCGCTGAAGATCGACACACTCCTCCGCATCATTTGCAATTTTGCAGAAGTAACTGTGCCCATTCCAGGGCACGACTTCACACTTAACCAACACGCTGTTTTTTGGCTTCTGACGCACTGCGATGATCATCAGGTTGAAATTCTGTTTGAGACGTTGCGTAGGCAGAACATGAAAATACATATGAACACATTGTTGCATTTCCTCGAAAGATTCATCGACATGGGGAGAATCTCGCTGCCGTTAGAAATATTACGCAGTCTTGTTATCTCTGGATGCGATGTCTCTACAAGTAATGTTCAGAGTGGATGCGTCCATCTCTTAAGGGGCTCCTTCCCCGTACAGCACAGGTACAACATCCAATCGAGCATTCTTACCCAAATGCTCGAGATTGGCATACGCCCAAAGATTCACATGTACAATGTTATCATCCTCAACGCTGTCGAAGCTGCCGACTACCAAACTGCTTGGGATATGTACAAAGTGGCGAGGGAGAACGGTCTTGAACCCGATGCGTTCACCTACTCAATCATGATGAAAGGCGCAAAACAGAATTTGGATACCGAACTTGTCGAACACATCATCCGCGACGCTGAGGAAGATGGCAACCTACCACGGGATGAAAGACTTGTCAGGGACGTTCTCGACGCTCTTTTCGCATCGGAATTGGTTAAAAGTCAGATGTCAGTCTTCAAGGCCCTTCTTCCGATTTATACTCGCTATTGTGATATCGGTCCTCTTCGAGACCTAGGCTTGGTGCTCGACAGCGTCGACACTCCGTCCGGTCTGAAACATGAGGTGCAACCTCCATCTTCCTGGACCGTAGGCCTCATGATCATAGCATACACCAAGCAATACCAGGACTCAGATCTCTTAATACACCGGTACATGCGATACCACACGCTGCTCGAGGAAAATCACCCGATTATTGCACCCACCGCACAATTAGATTATATCTCCAACGCTTTTATTATGGCCTTGGGTCGAAGCCGTCAATCTCTCGAGTCATGCGTACTTGTGATTAAGCATATGTTAGAGCCTTTAAAAGAAGTGAATGGTGTCAAACCCGCCATAAAAGCCATTCCTACCGTACAAACATGGACGATTCTCGCCCAAGCATATCTTCGACACGGGCAAAAACTAGCCGCTGAAAAAGTTATTAAGATGATGGAGGCTAGAGGGATGGCGCCAAATGATATCACTTGGAACATCATTATCCGCGGATACTCCCAGTTACAAGATATCGATAATGCCGTAGAGGCTGTGAAGGGAATGGAGACAGCAGGTTTCGAAGTTAATGCCTACACGATGAAAGCCTTGGGATGGGTTAAGGATCGGGCCCTTATGCTTGAGGCCCTGAAGAAGGCTATAAGGACGGGATCCGAAAACGAGTACCACGAAAATAATTTCGAAGATGACTCTACGGCAGTAGCATATGCGCCAGACCGACAAACAAACTGAGTGCAGTTCTCTTCAGCATTTAAATATACCCCAGAATCATTCTTCCAACTCTTCTTATCGCCTTTAGATACTTGATCATGACTAGACCCTTCTACCAATCAGTGAGATTTCGTATCGATTGGGACTTAACGAATTGACAATTCTGGCAATTGTGATTGAATGACAACGCTGGACCGACCTCCATAGAAATCTGCCATAGGACTTTCTATCACTGGACCCATCAAGGTATCAAGCGTCTCAGGGTACAGGTGTCTAGGGACTATTACCCTATCAATTATGTTCAACTCCCATATTACAAGCTGGATACAATCCCAGTCATCTTTACAGGTCACCCTACCATGAGTCACCCACGACTTATGTCTCTCATAAGCTCTTTTTTCTTTAGCACACTTCCACTTTTCAATTGACTAGGTGCATGCCTTCCTCTACCAGCTTTCATTCGAGTAGCTAAATAACTGTGACGTGGTACAGGCATAGCCAATTTGGTTTCCTTTCTATTCGCAACTCCACATGCCAAAGAATGCGCGCCTTAATTTTTGGAATCTAGAAAGCCGGCTACAGACACTGACGCCATGATATTAAACACCCGAATACATCTTTTCGATCATGAACAGCTCCTCAACCACTCTAGTTGAATTGATTACTTCATCACTCATGCGGCGCATACGTTGCGAATTTAGGAGGTCGAATTGCGCATACACTTGTGTTCGGATCAGGAGAAATTTTGCTGATATCAGAATTTCGAACATGATCCAAGCTCCATGTGGAAATGAAGGGAACCAGGAGCTCTTCTAGGAAATCAGCTCAGTCCTCCATTCGTGGTGGATTCCAGGAATCGACCCACCCCTTGGAAGAGACATCCAGTACAAGCGGGACATAAGCATGCTGCTGAGCTTTCGAATCTACCGGCTGAAGTGAGATAAACCTTGATGACTGCGTATACAATGAAGACTTTTGGATAAGCCTGGTAACAAAGAAGAATCACCACCCTCAATTATCTAGAGTCAGAAACGTGAGACATCTTCCTAGATAAATGGTCAGAGAAGTCCGCTTGATTCTGCTGCAGTTCAAACTGAACAGAAGGCCCTACTTCTTCCAAGGGACTTCCGAGAAACGACACACGTGGCCAGAGAATTGGGGGATCTGGCCAGCCGGACCCAAGAGCTCGAGAATCATACAAATTGGTGACGTTACACTATCATTGCAGGTCTGGGCGTGTCAATTGGGTACTTTTTAGGTATTTAATCTCTCTCCCTCCAAAAGGAAACAGCTGGTCCGGACACGGGGCCTCCGTACTTCATACTTTCCCACGCCATGACTGCAAACGGATGGCACAACGCACGCTAACGTCAGCAAAGAACAGGTGGCTAAAATGAATCTGGACTGTAGAAGGAAGGGTGAAATGTGCGGCGGTATTGTTTGGTACAGCGATGCCACACATCGCTCCTACGCCATTACCCAGAACACGGGCGAACTTTCCACAGCCCAGATGTTCAAAAACATTGGTGGTAACAATCGGTCAATGCTACCGCTTCTTTTTTATGGTGCTTGTAACTGAACTATAGTGGGAAACCTGGGGAAGACACCGAGCTTCATTTTTTTAGGCGAGACATTTGATATGAGTTGCATGTCACAGTTCAAGCTACACATAGAGTGTGCTGCTGATTGCCAGTGGCGTTGCTTGATGGGAAATGAGCTTCTCGGCCGTGTATGGCGAAAGCGGACGGGAGTTGTTCTTGAGAAGTTATTACCAGTATAGGTGGGCTCATAGAAGTGTGGAATCAAAGATGAGAAATCTTCGCTTCTGACAATTTTGTCGTTAGGATGACGTAGACTTGAACTTCTACATCTAAGGTACGGGTTTCGATCATGTAATGTAAGAGTAACGACTTGACCAAGAACGCTTGACGACAACTTTACTATAGAAAGGACCGAAACGGCAAAAGGTCAACTTCAACTCGACAAATCGTGCTGCCCTACAGAACAGCTGTGTCAACAATTCTCCACTCTTCACGAATCCCGTAACCAGCAGTCTTTTCCCTCATAAACGCAACCTCATCTAGAGGACTTTCCGATCTCTGTAAGAGATGTTTTTAGTCTCAAGGGCACATATTCTTCTTCACTAAACAGACGCTCCAGTTAGCCGCTTATCCTGTTGAGAAAATGGAAGTAGAAACATACTCCTCAGCAAGCGCTTGTGTTATGCGGCCACAGATTCTTAACGCGTTGGGTACATTCCATAAAGGGCTGATTGTCAGATTTCCAACACCCCGTATGTTCCTGAAAGGGGAAAGCATGAATCCCTCTACCACATGAAGCTTCTGTGGGTGCAAGTAGCAACCGTTGTCGAGTTGCAACTGAATATGCAGATTTTTCAACCGGTGGTTCTCCTTGCTGATCTGCCGAGCAAGCCATCGGAGGTTCTCAAGCAGTTTAAATATCCTGTTCGACTCCAGGGACAGATGAAGGAGTCGCCGATTTGGGAATCGAACGCAGTTTGGGTGTGGATGATGGATTATATGTATTGTTAGGTTTTCGGCCATTCCCAGGAAGCGAAACGAAGGTCTATACCACGAATGAGGTTTTTTGAAGGGCAATAGCCAGTGGATCGCCCCTGAACCCCGATAGCTCGATCCGTGCCATGTGATGGTATCGTGATGCACATATACGTCGATCCGGTTCAGCGAATAAAGCAAGCCGGATGCGTCGTTGTGGATTTGTCGGCATGTCGCAAGAATCTGAGGATGCGCCCCACGCGTCTTTGTCGGGTCTCGTGTCAAGAGCTTAGTGTAGATCTTGTTTCGAATCTCAGCCGGTAAGTCCAGAAACCGAAATGTTCTCGGATCATTTGCAGGTAGGACAGTTGACATTGTGCAGTTGGTTTTGCCTAGACCGCTGCAATCAAGGTATACGTTTCTCGAATCTGCAAAGATCGGTTCGCAGGCAGCATAGAAGGTTCGTTAACCACTGATGCAAAGAAGTTTGGATTCTGAAGAGGACAAATAACTTCATAAGGCCAGAAGCTAGGTTGTGTGGGGCTCATGAATTTATGTGAAGTTACATTCACTCCAGTCAACAACATAAGCAAGATTACAATCCTTAAGTATCAACAATACTTGAATGACTTTTAGCGAGCTATGGGTCATATGATGAACAATGAAAGGCCTCGCGGGTGCAGTGTTTGGTGAGATGTAGCGTCAAATCAAGATCATTGGAAGCAGTAGGATTGAAAACAGTATCTGATCTAGAGCAGAAAACACCTTTGATCGGTATTTTGCAATACTTCGCAGTAATCTAGGCAGCATCTCAACACCATCCAAGATCCATCTGATAAGTTGCTACCGCAATCATGAACTCGCCATCAAAGATGCCTACAACAAAAAGTGTCAACCCTCGCCCACAACACAAATTATCAAAGCAACACTTACAGCCATAACAACACAGCAAATACTGACATACGGACTCAACCGCTCCCCAATCCTAGCGCATTTCCAGAAAACACCTAAGACACTGTCGCATATGTCAGCTTTGGTCTCACATCTCAAACCAAAACCTTGAAAAGACTACACACCCATCCCTATTCCGATCCATGATTCCAGGAAAGACGTAGTGAGCGTATGCACTGGTGCAGATGAGAAGCAAGAGGACTAGGAGGAGCGATTGAAAGTTGAAGAGGGCGGACTGTTTCACCAGTCAGCTCATCACATCTTCTCGGACCCGGTCTAAGTAGCAAGCTCACCATTTTTGCACTTTGCGCAGTGAGTCCTCAAAATCCGGCTCACATACTCCTTTCTAACCAAAAAGGAACCGTGTTCTCACAACCTGTCTTCCATAGGAAATAACCGCCGGACCATCATTCTCCCGTCACCCGCGCGCCGCGCCTACCCCAACCAATCATGGCCACCAAATCTGACCCCTTCAACGTACGCAAGCGCGTCTCCTTCAACCTCCCCTTCCCTTCCAGCGATGAAGCAGGATCCGACGACTACATAGGCCCCCAGCGCCATCAGCGCCTGCGTTCTGTTTCGGAAGAAGACGAGGAAGGGCCATCTCCGAAACGTCGCAGAAGAATGACGGAGCCACGTGCTCGCGCTGCCCGCCATAAGGGCCAGCTGAATTTCCAAACCGAACGTAACTCTCCCTTCCCCTCTCCCCTCCCCCCCAACACCCAGCCCCACCAGAATCTAACACCCCCCAACAGTAAAATCCGCTCTCCACGCCTTCGGCGACCAACCCCCTCCTCTCCCCGAAACCATCCGCACCCTCGACGAAATCGTCACGGACTTCATCATCGAAACCTGCCACAGCGCCGCCCGCTCCGCCTCCGTCTCGCGCCGGCAGAAAATCAAAGTCGAGGATTTCAACTGGGCGGTTAGGGGGGACGAGAGGATGTTGGGCAGGGTGAGGGAATTGTTGGTTATGGAGAAGGAGCTTCGGGAGGCGCGGAAGCAGTTTAGTACTGAGGAAGGGAAAGTGGGGTTGGAGAGGGGGAGGAAGAGGAAAGGGGACGGGGAGGGGGGGTGAGGGTGTGGTGGGGGTTGGAGATGTGGGGAAGTGGGGGGCGGGGGGGGGCGCATAGCGAGGCGTTTCGGGGGATAGGGGATTGTTGGGAGGGGTGCGTGTGCATTTGCGGGCGCGTTACGGGAGGTGGAGTTAACGGTATTTGATTATTCGTGAGATGGTCATACAAAATCTTATGCGGATAAGATTCAGCGCTCGCAGATACTGAATGCGAACATCTTTTCCCAAGGCTCTCACTAGTGTGTCAATATCGTTTTGATCTGCTTTTGCCAAGCTTGGCCCTGTTGCGATGCTACAACGATTTCTCACGTTTGTGGGGTCATTCAACTAATTCAGTCAAGCAGTGAATTGTCTAATAGACTCCCAGTGATAGGGGCTCCTCTTAGAAGAAAGGGCATGTGAGCGTTTGGTCAATTAGTCAAGATTGAAAATTTCGATGAGAATAGGCTTCCTTTGGAAAAGGATCGTTCAGCGTTTCAGCCAAGCAGGATACATTCTAAAGATTCCAACGAATAGTCGCTCCACTGGGGAAAGAGTTATGTAACCATGCTGTCATGTGGACACTGTTAGGAAATTCTTGTTGAATACGGCCAATTTTTCGATTCCTATAGAAGTGAAGCGCTTCTGGTGCAGTGATGAATAGGCTCACTGCTGATTTCCCACCAGATAATCAATCTCATCTGAGATAGATTTGCCTGTGCTTGGGCTGATATCCATACCAGATCCGCCTTTCAATCCTGGGCTCCTGCATCCATTCGAAGTAAGAAGATCTTTCTGTAGTACGGATATGAAATCCTGGGGGCAGCATCCTCTTGTCTGTCGGGCCGGAAGCGGCATCGGGCCCTTGCACGGTGGGTCGTCTGGTTGATGGGTGTGGTATTTGCACTGCTTCTACCAAAAGTTGAATTCCTTGTTGATCGAATCGTCTCCGCTCGCTTTGTAGAACATGAGAATGGCCTCAACGAGAAAATCTTTGGGGTACTGGGTTCGCTTTTTCTGGGTTGCAAACGCTGTAGAGGACCCAAGTCGTAGATAGAAGTCTACTACAATGCGATGAAGTCACGATTTCTCAGGTATGTTTTCCCACAGACGTGCAATCAACTGACAGGCTGGCATAGCATGTACAACCTTACTGGTGATGATAACGGCATCGACGACTGCATTCTGTAGACGGGGAATGCCTCTCTTCTCCGCAAAGATGTAAAGATCGAACAAAACCGACCAATTGTCAGTCTTTCCATTTACTGATAGTACTCCTTGTAGCACTTCATGGGTGTATAGCCATCCGTTAAAGCGCCTAAAGACCTCGGGCTTTTCGTCCAAAAGAACGATAACGCTTTCAGTGGCTTCGATGTAATTTCCATTCAATGCGGCGTTGAAGTAAGACGAAACGTTGCATAGAAGGCTTTTATGGATTCCAAAGGTGACTTGATCAGGTCCCACTTTGATAAAGATAATGGTGTCATAGAGATGTCTAGGTTGTAATTAGTTCCAGATCCAATGATCTCATTTGGGAATCTCTTACGCGTCATGAAGCTTAGAACAGCCCATCTTCTCAATTGTCGACATCTTGGACTATGTTCTTATTAGGATGAGTACCTATAGGACAACAGTAATAGCCATACTAACCGAAATAGTAGGAAGGCGGATTCGATGGTTGCTGGTATAAAGCTCTAGAATACGAAACGCGAGCGAAACTGGGATAGTAGCTTGAGATAGCTGTATTGACAAATCCTTGGGTTGTGGAGGTAGGATCGAACGTTGTGCAAGCAGAAAGGGTTGAACTACCGGTACTCAGTTGTAAGACAGAAACGATGTTGTTCCACCAACTCGATGTCGAAATGAGCGATCTCTTAATGAACTAGGCGTGTGCGAAGATCCGGAGCGGTCAGATTGCTGAAGTGAGAGCTTGCAGATGGTGTAGGACAGCACAAAAGACTTTTCAACGGTCCGAGGATATAGAGAATTGGATTCCGTTTGGCTCAAATTAGGTGGGTGAAGGCCAAAACGCATGTCCTGGCAATACGATATTGTGGTTATTTGTATAAGAAGAAGGGCTTCGAGCGTCGAAGTGAAGGACGACAAAGAGTTAATCGCAAAGTAGAACACATGGTCATTTTCGAGGCCTAAGACACTGCTGCACGTGTTTTGAACCACCTTAGAGTTATGAAGTGCGAATAAAGTTACATCCTACTTTCTTATGTTTCCCAGTGTCCTCGGCTCACACTCCTTTCAAATGGGCCATCCCACATCCTTTGCGCCAGCGGATCTGATCAATTTCAATACCAGTAGGCGTCTAATATCAGGAACCTGGTGCATTGCTGTTTACCTGGGCGTCTTTTGGAGAGTTGACCGGAGTTTTGGCATAGTATTGAGAGCGAATCTGTCTGAAATAGCCTATGCTAACCTTGCTACTTGCCAGTCTCTCTGACTGAGCTAAGATGAGGTCGAAAAGGAACTCTGTACTGTCCAAGCTTTTAAGCCGTTCCATCACCCCAGTACTTTTGGATAGGGAAATGGCAGAGGCGCCTAGATCGACGAACAACCGCCGCAGTAAGGAACCATCGGCTGTGTTGGCGTAGATGAAATCTAGGTGCTTAAAGGGCATTGAGTTGGAAGTTACCATTTTATCGATAAAGAGATCAATCACAGCATTCTGAAGCCTGGGCATGCAACGAGCCTCCGCAAAGATGTATAGTTTGATCAGCAGTATTGGTAATATGTCTTTCTCGGTCTCGGATTCGGTGAGGATGCAGTCCGTGTAGGCCCAGAGTTGGAAATACTTGAAGACTTCCGCGTCCTCCTCAGGCATCTCAATCCTCTGCTCTTCGGCTTCCTTGAAGCTACCCTTAAGAGCCGCGTCAAAATATGGTGCAATGTTGCAAAGGAGTCCTTTGTGCATGCTGAACTCTTGTTTCGAACGACCAACAATGATTTTGACCATGCTGTCAAGCGAGTCCCTGTTTTTTATACCTCAGCATGAGGAGAAGAAACAAGCTTGTTGATATATGTCTTGTCACATACCTGTGGAAATGGCTTTTCTTCGATACCTGAGTGTAGGTCTCTTGGAACTTGAAAGCCATGGTGTATATGTATCGTCGTCACAATAAGGATGGGGTAGTACTAAAGGGTATTCGTTGGCAGGTCGGAAATTCGGCGTAGATTGAGGCCAGCTGTTGTGGGCGGGAGAAATGAAGTTCAGAAGGAAGACAACTCCCACTGATGTGGATCCTGGTAGCTACCAGACTTGAGGTAGTGGAAGTACAAGCTAAACGTTAAGGTCGAAATGGTGGACGGATTGAGTTGCGCAACTAAGAAAGTTGTTGTCGGTTCACTATGACTGTGACCGTCTAGGAGCTCAAAGTGTTAGACACCATACATCTACAAATTTGAGAATTGATGGAATGTGCGCTAGGTGAGTCTTACGTAGGTATCAGGAAAACGCACGACAGTGACTTACTACAATGAAGAATCTTCAGCCAGGCTAAGGTTTCAGGCGTCATTCTTTGGCGATGAGACGGTTGATGGATTTTGCCTCCAGAGAATCTATTTGGTTAGCTATCGTGAAGCGCAGAATCATTACCCGTTTCAAATCTGACACAGTCAATGGAAACGAAGAACGGATTTGCCAATATACTCATAATCCGCACATAGATTTCGAGTAATGGCGCAACAATATCAACTATACCTCATCAAGAGTCTGTCCGGCTCTGCAACCTATAAGAAGGTCCTTTCCCAGAAACCGATCTTTCTTCCAATACCTTATGGAAAGTGATTCTGCGTAGGTAGAGATCACTAAATTAGATACACAGTACATGACCGAGCTCAGAACATCAAATGCGACTCTACTCTTTGGTGCCGCTCTGAGCAGGGTCGACCGGGGCCTTGACCAGGTAGCTTGAGCGGACGAACTCGAAAGGTGTTTGGTTGTTCTTTTTTGAGTGGTAGAGCCTCAAGACCAAATCGCAAAGAAAATCATTAGGATACATTGGGCGTTTAGAATCTTCAAACCAGCCAGGACGATCAAGTGTCCCGCAACGAGCAGAAATGTCGACGATCATCCTCCGAAGCGCAGAATTTTCGCAAGTGTGCTCGTATATGAAGGGGATTTGCTCGGTAGGAAGTTCTCTGCGGTCCAAGACTCGGTCGATGAGGAGATGCATGGCGACATTCTGAAGGTTGATGATATTGAGGCGCTCTGCAAACGTGTAAATCTTAACGAGGGTCAAAGTTTCAACATCGTTCTCCGTCTCGTTCGCCCCCACGATGGATCCGGTGTAGATCCAGACTTGGAAGCACTCAAACATTGTAGGATCGTCTTCCGGCATCTCGATCGACTGCTCTTGAGCCTCTTTGAAGCTCCCATTGAGCGCTGCTTTGAAGTAGGGTGCGGTGTTGCAGAGAAGGTTTTTGTGAATGGTGAATACTTCTTTGTCAGGACCGAGCTTGACTTGGACCATGCTACCGAAGGAATCTCTGCATTGGCGTCAATAAGAACAAGATGATAGTATCTAGATGTCTCGTATGAACCTATTGATCCGACCCGTCTTGGCGATATGTCCGTTGTCAATTTGTTTATTTGTTGCCATAGCGTTCTTGTATCCCGTATAGGAAATTATTGGTGAGGGCCAACGTAAGATCTTTTAAACGAATGGACCAGAGGCTGCAAGGTGAAGCTAACGCTGTGCAGAATATGCCCACGGTAGATACAAGATTTCACCAGGAGAGCCTCGATAAAGACTAGAAAGGAGAGCCAAGTTGATAATTATATTGTCGAGGTAGCAAACGGTGGAGCTATCAAAGCTTATGTTGGAATCACCGCAGTGGTGAATCGCTGCAGTGATGCAAGACTTTGGCCATCATGTTTCCGTGCCTGCGAGTGCTAAATGCATATCTTCTTGGATTAGTTTTCATAGTTGGCGCATCCTAGAGTGTTATTGAACCACGCCTTTCTCAAAATACCCTTGGACGAATACATGGAGTTTAAACGATTACGAAATGATTGGGAGGCAATAGACTTACTATGATACTTGGGCCCTCATTGATCTAAGACTTTATCCCCAAACGCTCCCTCTCACTATACAACCTCCTGTTTGCCCTTTCCGGATCGTCCGCAGCAAGTTCAGTAGCTTGTGCATGTCTCCACTGAAGTAGTTGTGGAGGATCTGGTTTGTGCTGCAGCACCTCAGCTCCCCACGGACCCGCTCCCCGTTCCCGTCGTCCCCAAACTCTCACTCCCACTCCAAACATCCCTACTCTCCCTCTCCACCCTCCCCATCGCCCCCGCCACACCCTCCAACTTCCCAACCACATCCTGTACACCCTCAGCCACCCTAGCAAAGAATCTCTCGTTCGCCTCCCTCCTCTTTCTCGCCACGAGAATATCCGCTTCCTCAGTCTCCTTTTCCTCTTCAGCTGCATCCTTTCCCTTTCCCTCCTTTTCTCCGCCTTTAATCTCGCCGTCCGCATCAGCAGCATCAGCAGCATCAACCTCCTCGCTCCTTTCCCAAGCTCTAGCGAGCGCAATCTGCGCCTCCCTCAACTCTTCCATTGCAGCCGAGTGTTCGGCGCCAAACACGTGCGTACTGCTGGAGGCACTAAGCTCCACTTCTGCCAACGTAGCCTGCATCTCTGCCCAGAGGGATTCGGTACGGTCGCCTTCGGTTTGGCTTTGGGCGAGTGGTGGACGAGAGCGGCCGAGGGGGATGGAGTCTGGGGCGCCGCGTGTAGAACGGGATGCAGTGGGGCGAGATTGGGTGGAGGCGCTAGGTGCAGGTGGGTTAAGAGAGATGTTGGAGGCATTGCGCGATGGAGGACCCAGGAAGAGGGAGGGAGGCGGGGGACGTTGAGGGTGGGTGGAGGAGGACGGGTTTGCGGAGGATGGGGAGAGGGTGGACATGGTGGAGGGAAGGATGGTGTGGCAACGTTAATGATAGAAGCCTATGGCACACGCAGTAAATAGTTCAGTAACTTCGTTATCCATGTCTAGATATCCAGCTAACATCTGTGATTGACGTTAGTTCAATTCAAACAAAGATCTGCACTAGGGCTCCGCACAACTCGCTTAGCTCCATCACCAAAAAACCAGTTCGAACCTCACTAACGACGACCTACATCGTCCACTTCCAACCCCATTTAGCGATCACACATCAGTCGGTAAGCTCTCCCAGCTCTAAAAGTCACACAACCTCTGCCTCAATCGTCCACTTCTTCACCGAGCCTTTCCTCCCCAACCATAAGACTAACCCCCACCAGCAACCATGGGTAAAGGCAAACCCCGTGGCCTCAACGCCGCCCGCAAACTCCGCACCCATCGCCGCGAAGGTCGTTGGGCCGACCTAGCCTTCAAAAAGCGCCTCCTCGGTACCGCCTACAAATCCTCGCCCTTCGGAGGATCCTCGCACGCCAAGGGCATAGTGTTGGAGAAGGTTGGCGTGGAGGCCAAGCAGCCGAATAGTGCTATTAGGAAATGTGTGAGGGTGCAGTTGATTAAGAATGGGAAGAAGGTTACTGCTTTCGGTGGGTCATAATCTCGGTGCAGGCTTGAGCTGTACATATAAGGCATGGGAAATATAGCTAATCTCCCTTGCCACACACAGTCCCCAACGACGGCTGTCTCAACTTTGTAGACGAGAACGACGAGGTCCTGCTCTCCGGATTCGGGCGAAAAGGCAAGGCCAAGGGTGATATTCCCGGTGTGCGATTCAAGGTTGTGAAGGTGTCGGGAGTGGGATTGATGGCGCTGTGGAAAGAGAAGAAGGAGAAGCCGAGATCGTAGAGCTCTGGGGGTGTGCTTGGGGATGAGAAAGGCGGTGGTTCAGGGGGCAATGTACTGCGGCAATGCTGGCTGAATACTTAGGCTAGCTATGCAAATCACCGACTGTTTGCTCGGGCAATATGCTACGTGATTTACGTTCTTAGGAGACTGTTGCAGAGCTTTGTGATGGGCTGAACACTTCAAATTAGTCGACAACTGTTACTAACGCTAGTTACGGGCAAGCTATGATTACAGAAATCGAAGGTTGCGGGCAGCAGTGCCGCACGTTCTAATGTAGGTATCAAAAGCACAGCGAATGGAAGTCCGACAAGCATTGAATCAACAGAAGCCTAGGCCTTCGTGTCCATGGCATCAGCGGCATCAGCGGCTTCAGCGTCCGCATGCTCTCCGCGCCTGCCTCTTGATGGAGTTTTCTCGTCCTTTGGGCTCTTGGTATCAGAGCTGTCATCACCGCTGTCAGGACTGCCAGGCTGGCTATCCCGCAGTGACCGACGACTCTTAGTCATCTAGGCCGACTGTTAGCGATTTGTGATGCGTGCGGTAAAAGATATAAGAGGCTTACCCAAGATCTCACTCCCCCAATTAGTCCCAGGCTATACCCAGCAGCAAAGTCGCTGCTCGCTTTGCCCCCAGAAGGTCCAGGACTCTCCTGCCTCGGGACGTCAAGATGCGGCAGATGAGCAAGGGCCCCGGGACTCTGAATAGATCCTCCCTGATCATTTCCAATATCTGTGACGCTTCTGCTCATGCCTCTCGCGGGACTAGTAGGTCTGCTGTTCTGCCAGAATTGACGTAGCTCTTTTGTGAGCTCTTGGCCGGTCGTGGACCAATTGTTACGGACGTTATCACGCAGCTCAAAGACGTGACGTTTGAGGTCAAGCTCGTTTTTCTTGAACCAAGAAACATTGAGTTCTTTGCGGGACGTCCCGCGCTTGAGTTGACGATCGATGTATTGCTCATAGTCTCTCACAATCCTGGTAGAAACCAGTCAGCGCTATGAATTACTTTGGAGCCAACAGAGCTATTACTTACTTCGTAATAATGCCCGTTGTGCTAACGCCCTCGGTTCTCTGTGTAACCAAGAACTTGCCCTGCTTCTTAATGGGTGTGTAGATGTCATCGCCTTCATCAGCGCCATATGGGAGATCATCATGCGCCACGTAGTCCAATTTGTGTTTCTCAAGAAAATCCGGCGTGACAATCCAAGGGCAATTGGGGATGACTTCATCCACCCACTTGCAGTGGCGAACCGTCTCTGCCCGCTGGTCGCCGGTGAGGACGGTTAAGCCCTTACGTTTATGGGTCTCAGCATCTCCGGTAACTCCGACAATGAGATAGACATCCGGGAAGGCGGTCTTGGCTTGCTCAAGTTGGCGCATGTGTCTGCCCTCTCGGTCAACGTGGGTAATATATTTCAAAGAACATCAACAAACTTACCCAAGATGGAACAGATCAAAGACTCCGTCGGCGTAAACGCGCACCGGACGACCTTCTGGCGGTGGATTGGTATGAAATCCGACTGGATCTTGCAAACCTCCCTTTTTTGGCGGCGGCATTGCCCTACTATCGTCATTGTACCCGTCCGGCTGTTCCTTATGTGAAGAACTTTTTGTCCTTCGCTTTGGCCGACCCCCGCCCTCCACATTATCCTCATTCTCGTCCCCTATTAAGGTACCATTGCTGGGAGGGGCCTCTGTAGCAGCAGCGTTGGATCTTGTTCTAGGCCGTTTATGAGGCTGACTCGTCGAGTCGGTGGAGGCAACTGACTTTCTGTGCTTATTGCTCGTGCCGATGTGTGGCGTTGAATCTGCCGCGTCTTCGCCAGAGGCATCGCGTGAAGATGGCTGGAGTAGGTCTGCGGTCGAAGATTGCTTAATCAAAGGATGAAAATTTGAAGTGCGCTTTCTTTTTCCAGAGCCTGAGGACGATGGGGATGACATTGCGAAGCAGTAACCACGCACTTATGCTGAATAGTGGAGGAGAAGAAGTAATGGGAAGGTCGACAGTTGAGAACTGGGAGCCGTTAGGGTCGAGTTGCGTTCTTCTTCCTTATCAGACAATAGGGTGCTAGCATTTATATTTATTGAAGTGAGAAAGATATTGACCACTACACGGAATAGAGGCAATTGGCAGAGACTCTAAGAAGGATCGTGATGAATGTCTACGGTCAACTTTTCTACCAGTACGACTGCAGCTTTTTGGGATTGGAAGTCGCGCTTGTTCCAAACAAATTTTCTTGTTTCTGGGGCTATTCTAGCGTCAACCTCGTCGTGCTCGTCATCGCTCCACTCCAGCAGTTCAACTTGCCAATGGCAGGCCGTGCAATTATCTCTCACAATCAATATGAGAATGTGGCAATCCCAGTATATGTCCAGTGATGGAGGCACTCGATGGAAACTGAGGAATCTCACTGATTGGACGTCGAGCTCAGTCGCTGAAAGAGCAGACAGTTAGGATCTGACCTATACTAAGTTGACCTTCTGAAAGCAATTATGAGCTAGTATAACCTGCATTCTTTACTTCGATGGTAAGGTAGTGGTACAGGTTTGGACCAACGAGGCAAATATATCTAGCGTTTCGCACCTATGATCGTCCTCGACAGATGACCTTGGATTGGAAAAAAGGCGTGCCGAGTGTGCAAATTTGAAAGGAAAGGGCAGTGCTCTTGGCATGGATATAGGAGGAAGACATGCTTGCGCTTGGAGGACAGACATGATCTCCTGCCTTGTGTTGTGCAGAGACCCCAGCATATATCCACCCATAACGACAACCATCGTCGCCTTCGTAATTGACACACGTGGAATAGCGGTCCTCGATAATACTCAACTCAATCGCTCTAGAACGAGGAATCGCCGTGAGTAGCGTAAATCAATAAATCATCGCTGGTTTGGAGAGGCTGATGGAAAGCCCTACCAAACATGTAATTTCGTAGCTCGTCAACCTTTGCACGAGCCACTCAACGGGATAGCATTGCAGATGCAAGACCGAGGTCTGCTACTATCAATGTTTCAGTTTTCCGTAGGCTGAGGCGGGTTTGCCAACTTTGAAGGTATAGCACTGTCATTGACCTTCTTTGCCGGGATTGGAGCCATCTCTGTTGGTTCGGATTTCTCAGATGTAGTCGACGAAGGTGTGTCAAAGGGGTTTCCTGACTCCGCATTTTCAGGAGTCTGCTGCAACTCATTGGCCTCCTTAGGCTGAGGTGCTGGGGTTTCCTCACGCTCATTTCTTCGTTCCGCCTGGTCAATAATCGATTGCTTCTGGCCTTTGGTGACCTGGGACTCGAGATCTTTATCTTCCGCATCATGATCGAACATCTCGGTATCGTCACTATCAGTCAACACTTCAGTTCCGTTTCCAAGAAGAATGATTCGGCCTGATCGACCACCTATTCCACGAGTATGTTGATCGAGGTCAAGGCTGTAATCATCTTCACTGTCTTGGAAACGCCCACGAGCCCCAGGGCCACGCAATTCCGCTGAACTTTTTTTAGTATCTACACTATGCTGCGGGTTTCGAGGGAATCCCACCATATTCCGGCGGAGCACAAGGACCGTCACCTTTTGCGACACGCTCTGCCACCTCCTTATACCACTCCTCCTTGGTCTTGCCCTTCAACAGCGCGATGACCACCATTGTCATGTTATCGCAACCAACACCACCAGTCTCACTGTTTGATGCCAGACAGTTATCCATCATGTTCTCACAGATTTTTGAGAGCTGTTGCTTTGCGGCAATGCCACGTCTGACGAATTCAACGACGGCTTGCGAAGATTGACAATCCCAGATACCTAAGCCGAGTAAAGTTGGATCAGCACAGCCTTGAAGGTTGAATCAATTAACATACCATCACAAGCAATGACGAGGAACTCATCATCATCGGAGATGGAATGTGTAATCACGTCAGGAAACGCAGTAACGATTTGTTGTTCCGGTGAGAGTTCCGCGCTCTTCTTGAATTCAAAGTCGCCAATAGCACGTGAAAGTGCAAGGTTGCCATTGACACGACCGAAGTCAACAAAACCGCCTGCAGCGCAGATCCGCGCTTTCTCTCCTGATCTTTATTTTAGCTTAGTCGAGCTATTGAACGGAAAGACAACCTACCCTCGTTTTGAGGCTTATGGTCAAACGAAAGAGGCTTTGCCCGGCCCTTGACACCAAGCACAGACCGTGAATCACCAGCATTTGCCTTCAAACCGTCAGCTATGTTTGTCCTGTACATCTGACAGGAACTACAACGTACCACATAGATCTGTGACTTTGATAGTAGACCAACAGATGCGGTACATCCAGATACTTCCTCTTCGTATTTTGGGTCTGGGCCTTGTATTAGATATGAAGTCGCCCCATGTTAGGCAACTAAGCCTACTGTTCAAAATAGCCCGATCTGTTGCTAGGAATCCATCTTTTAACGCTTGCTCATAATCTCCATTCTTAAAGGCCTCTTGTTTTGCGATGATCTTGTGTATGTTCTCGCCCGCAAATAACGCAACTTTATCCCCGCCATGTCCATCATACACTCCGAAAAAGCTGAGTCGGTTCTCCGGTGGTGCTGCTTGGAACTCTTTCGTTGCGTCTTCGGCTTGTAGATCTAATACCGCTGCATGGGCATCCTCCATGCTAATACGCCACCCTTGCATTGCGGAGACTCCGAAAGCGACTCGGTCATCTTGACTATCGTCAGATATCTAATCAAAAGAACATCAGCAATGACTCCATATAAGGTTACAGGGTCTCTGAATGGTCTTCAACAGTGAACGCCAAGCGACAATGTCAAGCTAGATGTGGTGCCTCGGACTTCCAGAACGCAGAAAGCTCACGCACCTTCTCAACCACCGGCTCCGATAAAGTCTGTCCCATGATTGCGACAGCGAGAACAAACTACTCTAATCAACGCTTTCTCCGTATCATAAGTTCCTAGTCTGCGCAACGGGCAACGAAAGGTCTGGTTCACACGGGATTGTTGGTCGTGAGAAAAAATGCACAGGCGCTGACGCAGAAATCCCAATTGAACCCTTGGTCGGTCTGGTTCTAGAATACCTGTGTCCGAGAACAAGAAAAAGATATTATATGCCTGCTAAGGCCTGATAGATTTGGTAGGTGGTCGAGGCCTGTCGCGTGAGGGTGAATGATTGTGGAAGTGCAGAGACTTGTGGACAAGTTGTGGTGCAAGGTTGGTCATAATTGCATGCAGACCAAATCCGGAAGGAAAGGGCCGATCGCCCAAGGCTCTACAAAACCAAGCTAAACTACAAAGTGACTGATAGCAACAGACGCTATATCCACCTATCAGGGAGAATTCTTGTATTGGATTGTACACATGGAAACATAGAATCAACCATGTTATGTATTAGGTGCTTTCGTTGCTTTTCTTCATTCTCACGCCAAGGCTAGCCTTGCTCGGAACGAAGACTCCTAGAAATCATGGTTGCTTTACATGCGCTATAGGGATGAACGATTCAAGAAGCACCTTGATTGCTGCTAATACTGCTCCTTGTGGCCCGTAATTCTTTCTTCAGGGCCTCGTTTTCCCTCTCCAACTCCTCTGCACGCTCGGAAAGCGTATCCATCTAAACAAGCTTTAGTAATGCTCGATTGCGGTCTTGGTTAACGCTCACCTGCTCCTCAGCCCCTGAAGAGAATTCTTCGATGATCTTGAAGACCCGCCAAAGCCGTAGTACTATGATAATAGACCTTGGGAATCTCGGCGTTAGCGTTTATCTACTAAGACCGAACTGCGAGCGTTGATGCACGTCTACAGAGCTTTTGTTCTTTCAATGTGTTTTTGGTCTCTTCTAGGTGTTCAAGTAGGAAAGAGTGGACTTCGAAAACAATCTTACCCAGCTTCTTCCAGGACCCCCTTCAGACAAACATCGATGATGAATCCTGCAACTATTACAAGAGCATCGAAGCAATGGAATCTAGTTTTGAAGTATCTGCCCCAGCGTCAGCAACGATCGAGTCAATGGTGGCGCTAGGGTAACTGAATGGACTTACCTGAAACCAAATGCCCATATGCTCGCAAGCAGTTCGACCATGAACAGGCAGCTGAACACGAAACTCACAATTCCCAAAGCCGTTTGCGTGTCCAATATTCCCTTGCTAACATGACTGCCATTACCCCACGAATGCTCGCACACATACAAACTTATCAAGAAATCGGCAAAGATGCAGCTCACATCGAGAGAAACAAGAGCGAGCACGGAGTAATGTCCATATTTGGAGGTAAGGAAACGCTGAACCTGCTTGCGCGCTGGGCGAAGGTAGCGTTCTTGGGTAGTCGAAGATCGCAACAAGATACGGTCGAAAGCGTTGTCGGTAATGGAGGCCCGCCTTACCCGACGACTCCCCCTGAGAAGAGGCTGCGTATCACTAATGCTCATCGTGCATGCCAATCAACCAAGAAACAGCCATCTAATCCAAGATTTGTGACGCGGACATGGTCGCGACCCTGTGGAAAAGACACCAGGTCCGAAATGTTTCGAAGTGTAAAGACTTGAAGACGAAAGGCTCAAGCAGGTTCAATCATGTTCCAGGTCGGTTATGACTTGGTAACAAATCAGAGTGTGCAAAGGTATCAGCTGTCAGATGATGGGATATTCGAGGTTGGTCCAAGCTTTTTCCATACCCTGCCAAGCGAGTGGACCTTAGTTGCAGCCAGCAGCGGCATTCTCCGGCTACGATTTTTGGTTTGGTTTGGTTTGGTATAATCACTGGGCAATGAGGTTACTATGGCGGTCTCAATTGCGGAAGCCCAGTGTACTATGGTCTACGTCGCATACAATTCATTTCCAGCGATCTGTGTCCACAAAATCGTCTGACCCCTTACGCATCCTGTTTTGTGGTTCGGATAACTTCAGCATCGGCTCTCTGCGAAGCCTGAATGATGAGCGCCAGAAGGACGCAGATTCAATAGCTTCAATTGATGTTGTTTGTAAGTCAGCAAAACGTGTCGGTCGGGATTTGAAAAATGTTCGCGAAGGTAAGATACAACGCATTAGGTTTATCTTTTGAATGATTAAGAGACTTTCAAGTACCCATATCATCTACCGCGAAGGCACTGTCCTTGCCTCTGCACCAGATTGATACATTCAAAGGATGGAAGGTATGGGACACCACAAGTATAAAAGAAGAGCAAGCCTAATCCACAACTAGCCACCAACGCCTCAGGGCAAAGACATCAATTTGGTCATTGCTGTATCATTTGGACTTCTCGTACCCTGGAGAATACTCGATGGAGCTAAATATGGAGGCTTGAACGTTCACCCGTCAATGTTGCCTGAGTACGAAAATCTGCGGGCGACGCTCTGCCACTTCTCGGAGTTACTGCTGACACACATAGCTTTCGTGGACCCGCTCCATTGCATCACACTTTGTTATCTGGCTGCAAGACTACTGGAGTTACGTTGCAGACCCTACATCCAAAAGACTTTGACCGTGGAACCATTCTAGCCCAGACACCATACCCTGGATTGTCCCATGAGGCGACAAACGTAAACCAATTGGAAGCTCTGATAACACCGAAGGCAGCAGAGATGCTCGTACAGGGTATCAGAGATCGAATCTTTGTCCCTCCTTTGCATGATGTTGGATGGCACAAGGACGATCCGCAGTTGACGGAGTTGCGGCACGCACCAAAGATTACCCCTGAAGACCGTCACATAGACTGGGGAAAATGGACCGCCGAGGAAATTCTGCGGCGACATCAAGTCATCGGGCCGCTTTGGAACTTTGCTCAGAGTTCGGCCGCAGGTAAAATTCGTACTCAGAGGATTATTTGGCCATCAGGGTTCAGTACACTACCGCACAGTGATGAGGATATCCTACGCCCAGGCCACCCAATTCTGAAAAGCCTGGATTTTCCAGCTGAGAATCCTCGCAGCTTGCTCATACGGACTTGTGACGGCTTTACTCTGCAGACCGACGAGGTAAAAATCGAGGGTGGGAGGGTTGAGAATGCCTCAGTAGCATGTAAACGCGCTGGCATGATCGGACTACTTGACATCTTAGAAAATCTCCCCCAAGGCTCTTCATGTTTTCGGAGTCGTCTGGAATAGCATTTATAACACTAGTACCGCTCTATAATAATTATGCAAAGAGGCGAGGAGATGTATTCTGCTCATCGTGCCCATAATTCTATCAGCACCGTGAAGAGACTGCATTAGGCATCGCCTCGCGTGCTTGCTATCTCATCATCACACGACCCGAGTCTAGTCAACCTTTAGAATCGGCTAGAATTTTAGAGTATGGTGGTCCTACCTATCTGGATGTTCTGCCCGGTCATAGATGAGTTCTTGGCCGCAGCTACAAATGCATCCGCACAATCTTCGAGATCAGTCTACGCCGCGGTCAGTGAAAGTCAGTGCCTAATCTGGAAGCTCTATAACTGGCCTCTTTCTTTAGTACCGCTTTTTCGTTGTGCATTTTGATCTGCTCCGGGGTAAATTGAGCTCCCTATCCAATGGTCAGCACCTCGACAAGCTCTCATGGTCGAATCTTCCGGCTCATACCCATTCGGTCAAGAGGAGGCCCGGGAGCACTGCGTTAACTCGTATTTCGGGTCCCTGGGTTGCAGCGAGACATTTCATCAATTGGAGGCCTACCAAGGTGTCATCAGTACACGCTACCCGTTCCATTAGGGCATGTGAAGGCTGACCTGCAGCTTTCGAGACAGAGTATGCCATACTGCTCCCACCCGGGGAGATCCCCGCAATTGAGGAGGTGATCAAGAACACTCCACCATCATGGTTCGATTTAAGAGTTGGCAATGCTTTTCGGAAAAGATGCATGTTTCCTTTGCAATTGACAGCCCAGCACTGAATCCCGAATTAGTGAGCCAGACCGAGGATTCCATAGGCCGCTCAAAATCCGCACCTTGTCCCATTCAGCCTCAGAGAGAGCGTCGAGGTTGTCGAATTTGGTAAATTTGGTCCAACCCTGACTCATAATCAGCGAGATGGGATATCTTATTGCTCTCGAGCTATCAAGTCGGAACTGTTTGGGGGGAAACCTACAGCATTGGATATGATGATGTCCAAGCCTCCTAGCCCATCTATGCTCTCCTGGACGGTCCGCTCACAGTCTGCCAGTACCCCCACGTCCTTGCAAGAATATTAGGCCCAGCCAATAGAGACGTTTCAGCCGACGAGAAGCATACACCTTGAATGACCACCATCTTTGTACCGTATTCCTTCTCGAGCTTCTGGGCTGTTTGCTTGGCTCGATCATGATTCCCGACGTAGTTGATGGCTATATTGCAGCCTTCAGCAGCGAACTTCTGAGCCACAACTGCACCCAATCCTCTATGGAGATTCCAAACATTCGGGTCAGCCCTGTGTTCTGTGCTCGGTCAAGGATGGACGCTTGCGCACCTTGAACCTCCAGTGATTAAAACGTTCCTCCCTTTGAGACTGTAAGGCATGATGAATTTTCTGTCAGTGCGTATTCTGGAGCTGCTGCACAAATGTGCAATGTCAATATCTATTTCATTCCAATTCACAGGGCATCAGGTAGTAGGGATTCCCCACCTGCGGGGGACATGCACCTCGGCAATTCCTGTTCGATTGCAGTGACCAGACAAGTCAAAGATTCTCCGAGCATTATTTAATCTACTGTATGGAATTATTACAAGAAGAAAAGCACAGCGGCTGGTCGGCGGGCGTAGGCTACAACGGTCAACGTGAGTCGTTTATATTCAAAAATGGCCTTGCTCATAGGTATCTACATGGAGGTGGAAAAAAAAGACAGGCGCTTTTCAGAGAACCCACTTCAAAGTAATGTTCTACAACAGAAGATCGTTGAGCGCGAGAAGACCAAGCCCAAGATTACCGAAGGAGGACTTGAGAATCATTCGGTTGATCTCGACACGAATTGTGGAAATTACAGGTCTTGAACGGGACTTGTGTTCTGAGCACGGCAAACTTACCTAGAATACTAGAATTGATTCAAGTGAATCGTCCAAGTACAGACTGTACAATCCCGTTGTCAAATGTCAGTAGTTGTACTCCCTATGTAAAGAAGACCATGGTATTTATTACCATCGCTTTTTCACCCTTTCCGTATTTCAATCCACCACCGTACTTACATCTAGAGTGTATGCAAAGACCGAAAGTGTGTCAACATGTCAAAGCCAGAGAAATGCCAGAAATGCCGGCATAGAACCATGCTAGAACTATCATACCCGAGTCTCTAGCCTCTAGGCTCTACAATACGAGTACCCTGACCCTGCAACAGCCTCAGGGCCATGTCCCGCTCCGGTCGCCTCTTGAACTCTAGTCTCTAGCATTGCTTTTTCCACCGCTACGAACCTACACCGACAGTCAATTCATATTCTTATTTGTTGAGCGCTGCTTGACCACCTCTTGTATTTGCCATTCCTTTCAACGGTCGGGTTACTGGTATCTGGGGCCTTGTACCCGGAATTCCTCAATTCTCCAGCTAGCCCGTTCCTGTCGAAGGTCCCTAGTAGCGTCAGGCAGCTCGAAGCGAGTCCGTCGTCCCTCCTTTCCTCAACTACCAACCACCAGTCCTCCATCGACCTCCCCACCGCGTCGCGCGGCCTCTACGCCTTTCCAGTGGTACAAACACATGGACTAGTCATCAAAGACATCGACAATCATAGACATCGCCAAGTCCAAGGTGTTGCGGGCCTTCGTGGGCAGCGCAGTGGGTGTCGAGAGTGCGGAAGAGCGAACATCGGAGTGAGCTTGTCTCGTGAGCGTGGTGAGTACGTCCAACATTACACGCAGAGCGCCCTGCTTCAGCTTTCATTTTGCGCTACAGATGTCAATTCAAGTTGATGAACTGTTCAAGTTGTAGTTAACATAAAACCCAGCTCTGTTGTCTGTGCGGCTACGGTTGAGGCTTCGCATTCAACGGCAACCCTGCTCAATCACAGCTCCCTCCTCTCTGCACACCATCAATAGACATAAACCCTCCATAACGCTCTACCACGACCTCGATGGCGTCTTCATCTTCGAATGTCGTAGGTGTGCATTACCGGGTGGGGAAGAAGATTGGTGAGGGGTCGTTTGGCGTGATCTTTGAAGGGACAAATCTGCTCAATAACCAACAAGTTGCGATCAAATTCGTATGCACAGCAAACATTTCTTGCCGGACGGGTACTAAGTAGCAACAGGAACCAAGGAAGAGCGATGCACCCCAGCTGAGAGACGAGTACCGAACCTACAAAATACTCGTCGGATGCCGTATGTAAACACCAGCGCTGAGAGGTCCAAAGTTGCTAACCAATTCCAGCCGGCATACCTAATGTCTACTATTTCGGCCAAGAAGGCCTTCACAACATCCTCGTCATCGACCTCCTTGGGCCCTCGCTTGAAGATTTGTTCGACCACTGCAATAGAAAGTTTTCTGCAAAAACGGTAGTCATGGTTGCAAAACAGATGGTATGAATCGTTGGCATGCCTTTGCTACGAGATGGTTGGACTCACATCCCCATAGTTATCACGAGTCCAGACAATACATGAGAAGAACCTGATATATCGAGATATCAAGCCAGACAACTTTCTGATAGGGAGGCCAGGTTCGAAGTCGGCCAATGTCATTCACGTGGTAGACTTTGGCATGGCCAAGCAGTATAGAGATCCAAAGACGAAGCAACACATACCATACCGAGAGCGAAAATCGTTGTCGGGCACTGCGCGATACATGAGTATCAATACACACTTGGGTCGAGAACAGTCACGAAGGGATGATCTAGAAGCGCTAGGGCATGTTTTCATGTACTTTCTACGGGGTGGTCTTCCTTGGCAAGGGCTCAAGGCCGCAACGAACAAGCAAAAGTACGAGAAAATTGGTGAGAAAAAGCAGACCACAGCCATCAAGGATTTGTGTGATGGATTGCCGGGTAAGTGCTCTTGGAAAGTAGCGGCAGGACGATGTTAAACTGAACCCTAGTTGCAGAGGAGTTCAACAAATACCTGAGCTACGTGCGGAACCTCGGTTTCGAGGATACACCGGACTACGACTACCTTCGGGATCTGTTCACCCAAGCTCTCAAGAATACAGGAGAAGTCGAAGATGGAGAATACGATTGGATGAAGCTGAACAACGGAAAGGGATGGGAAGCCATGAAACAGCACGGTTCACACAGCCACCTCCACGCCGCGAATGTAGCACCCAACGCATCAGCAAGAGCACTCGTCGGCGGCGGAACTGACACACCTCGAGGACCTCAGACACCGGGACTCACTCCCGCCCGTTTAAACGCCGCGCAGCCCCTGCCCCCATCTCCCGCGAAACCGGGAGTGGGCAAAACGCGCGAACGGCCAGGCGCCTCTGGCGCAGCGCTACCAAAGCGTCAAAGCGGAGCGGCGGGGGGGCTCACAGACATTGCGACACCGGCGGTGTCGACTCAGGCGCAATTTCAGAGCTCTACGGCGAATCTACCCCAAAGGATGAGCCAGATCAACCCGAATATGAACCAGCAAGCCACAGTGCAGCAGAGCTCGCGACAGCAGACTCAGGAGCAGCAACCTTCGACGTTTCAGAAAATCATGAAGACGCTTTGTTGCGGTAGGTGATCTTCGTGCTGGTGCGTATAGCGGGACTTGTTCTCTGGAATCAAATGTAGTACTAAGCTGATACCTTTCTAGGATGAACGATGTATAGATGCCATCTGACAACTTCCGAACATCCTCTGACACCGGACGTCCATCGTCCTCTTCGTATATAGGCGGGTGCGACAATCTCTCGGACCAGGAGAACGGCGTTTTTCCTGTATAGGCGCTGGCACCCTCTTTGGAGACGAATTGCCCCCGCATCGGCATCCTAGCTATTTCAATCGCTTCTAGACTCTCGCTTGTTCCCATTTGGCTTTGTCGTTCTACTATTTATACCATAACGCCCATTCTCGACCTACATCCGGGTCTGGCTTCCTCACCGTCCGTCGGCGTCTCTCGAATCAAACCGGAAACTCGGAAATTGAACCGCGAGATCCTGTCCTCGACCCACCATACTCGGCATTGTGCCCACCATTCTCGCCCACCGGATCACCCGTCTTCGTCTTCAACCATTTTTCCTAATCGTCTTGATCACCACAAAGGACACCCCAATATATTGCGAGAAGATGAGTTCATGACTACTGCATTTTTCTCTTTTTCCTTTGTTTCCTCTTTTGAGCGCAGGAGCATTGATGGAATGGTTAGGACAGGGGGTTTTAAAAAGGGAATGTGTGATAGTAATACAATTGACAAGGACATTTAAAGATGACAAGGTGTTTCTTGTGATGAAACTAGGTAAAATCCTTCCTGACTGAACCATGGTAAACGCCTTTACAAATCCCCACGACGTCACAAACCCCGCCATACATCTCCTCTCCTCATCACACCAACCTCTCCAACCCCCACCAAGCCGATCCATTCCCAGAAAGAAAAAGCGCCCCCCTCCACGCCCTCATCCCACAAAACCTCCAACGCCCTCGAGCGTTCACAACCTCCTCTCCAGCGCAACCCTAACCCCTAGAACCCAACCTCACGACCCAAACCTCGCTATCTTGTCCTTTCTACTGTAGGAGATACATATATATAACAGATATCCCCTTTTTCTTTTCTTTTCCTTCTCTTCTGTTTCTTTTCTTCTTTCAGTTGTCTAGACATGTTTAGTTGGGCGCGATGGATCTTTGGTTTTGGGAGGGAGGGGTGGGCTGGGAAGGGAAGGGTGGGTAGGGAAGGGAGGGGAAGGGAGGGGAGGGGAGATGGAGATGGAGATGGAGATGGAAGTTTCGTCAAGTATTAGAAGGGGGGGCTGGCTAATAATTGGGGTTGTGTATGTGTATGTGTATGTGTATGGGGGAAACAAGGGACTGACTGAGTGTGCGAGAGAGTTTCGTGGGAGGTTCGGTGTAACTACAGTGGTGTGGGTTCGCATGTGGGAGAGATTGAGGGCGAGATTAGATACCTTGTTGAACGCAACGTCATGTGGGTATTCAATTGCGTGAATCTCTCAAGACAGGTGATGGTATTCGGACCGCCCGGGTCCATTTGCTTTTCGCGAAGCCACAGAGTACTTTCTTGTACGCCGAGGCCGTGGGCCAGTCATTCCACCCCGACCAGGGATGGTGAAAAGAGCTTTCCCTTTCCGTCTCTTTTCCATCTCTGTACATGCGTGCGCCCGCTTTGTAGATACCCAGAACGCCGTCATGATGCGCAACCATAATAGTACAGCCTTCCACTTTCCTTCAATCCCCCATAACAACATCCCCTTCCCCATCCCTCTCCACATCCCCTCCTCCCCCATAAACCTCCTCATCCCTCCTCCTCCACTTCCCTTTGACCTCCTTCTCTCTTCTCCGCCTCTCCTTCATGTCCTCCCCCTGCCGATCTTTCTCTTGTCTGACACTACTCCGGGCGGCATCCACAACGCCTTTCCACCACTCTTCCAGGCGGCCCTTTTCGATGTAGGTTTCTAGGATGGATTGTTCAATTTCGAGGTCTTTGGCGATGAGGGTTAAGATGGAGTCGGGAAGGGTAGAGTAGTGGGAGAGGGAGCGGAGGGGCGAAGGGGACTCTGGGGATATTTCGGGAGTGAGGAGGGTGCTAGGGGAAGGGAGGGGTGTTTTGTCCCAGAAGCCTTTGTCGCATGTCAGTGTTGACGTTGATGTATTAGAGGGGAGCTGCGAAGAGAGCACTTACCGGTCCTATAGCCCTCCCTCAAAGTCTTGAACAGAGCCGTCGCCCCCGTCTCCACCTCAACCTGTGTATCATCCTTTAGCTCCGTGCGGTTGATCGATTCCCAGTCATCCTGGGTCATACACCGTCTCCAGATGATCTTCTCGTGCAGCTGCCTCCCTTCCCCAGCGGTTGTACTTAGCCTTAAGAGCTTGAGAGCAGAAAAAAATCTCGTATCCATTAATTCGTTGTCAGCTTTTGCGTCCGGGATGTTGTCCATCAGCGTCAGAGTATCGACGAGATCTTCCACGTCGAGAGCCTCCCTGGCCACAAGTCTAGTCATGTTCTGCCTCATTGCTTCATGTAACGCTGGCTTGCTCTCGACAAGGTGCTTGCCGCAATTCTCCACGGCAGACTGGACTTCTGCGTCTTTGTCAAGGAGGCCTTGAATAGATGGTTTAATGTACTTGTGCAGAGATTCCTGGACTGCAACGGCGACCATAGCACGATCAAGTTTCCGAATTGCAATCTTTGCGCTGTCGTCTTTGACTTGCTTCTTTGCTTGGGCTGCCATGGTTGATAGCTTACCCAGGCTTAACTCAATCTTTTTGCTCCAAAGGTTCATCTCCTGCGCTGCCGATGTTCTTAGGTTCTCCGCTGCCGCTGCGTAGTGTTGCTCCGCCGTAATTTCATTAATCCAGCTCAGCTTCACATACTCGGGGTGACATCGCAGAAAGAGATTTAGATGCTTCTGATGGTTTGCACCGTATTTGAGTACGTCTACTACCCTACCGCGCCTGATATGTTTCGTGAAGTAGGCGGTTGCCCAGGCCGTGCCGTATTTGACAAAGTAGGAATCTATTAGTTCCTCGAGAAGTCGGACTTCGGGGTTTATGTCCTCACCATCGCTATCTTGTCCTCGAGCCCCTTCCAGTGCCTCCCCCATTTCGATATCGATGATGTTAGCGAGTGCTTGCATGTCACGATATTTTTCGGCCAACGCTATACCTGCCTCACCCTGTCCAATATCGGAAAGCTCCGCAAACAGGATTTGCCTGACCGCGAGATATGCCCGTTGAAGATCCTCGCCACAGGCCTTCAATTGCGGATCCGTTCGTGACTTAAGCCATTGGGAACTCTCAATGTAAACCTGGCAGCATACTTGAACCTGACGTGGGTTTTTCTCTGCAAGCATCTCAATTAGGTGCATAGGTGGCTCACCCACCCCGTCCTCCCCCTTTGAATGACCAAGTGTGAATTCCCTTGCGACATCGGTCAGCAACTTGGCATTCTCAACGATGCCCAATCCAGATGTCCATATCTCAGGCAAGTCCTCGTAAGCGCCTTGCAAAACACCGTCGACCATGGGCTCTTTGTCGAGGCCATAGAGCGCGGCATTGGCTTCGCGGAATTGGTATGCCGTCTCCAACGAGGCAAGCTGAATATCGACAGCCTCGCTTATGGACCGGGCCCGCGCAGCATTGTCATATTCAGTGTTGCCCTCGATACTTTCCGCAATGAGCTGTTCGATAATCTCATGAGTCCAAGGTACGATGTATTCCAGACGCCAGATATCGTGAATGAACCAATGCCGGACTTGATCGGTTTCATACTGCTCAGGCTTATTCTCTTTCTTGTAGTCTTCGTGCAGATAATCCAAAAGTTCGGCTAAGACATTATTTTCGTTTTGATGCTTGGTCCTAATGGCTATATTGTAGGAACGCCAGACCGCTCTGGCAGCAGCCATCTTCTCTGCATTCCACAGCAATTTCCACCGAATTAGACGGCTCAATGGCCGATAGTGCAACCTCAGGTGCTTGATCAAATCCGCCAAAGCAGTAGCTCGCTGCAGAAGTTGATGTTCCACAGATGGAGCTACGGCATTTACATATGTTGACGTTGATCTCATGATTGAGTCACTAATTTCCAAGGCGGCGGCTTCTACTTCTTCCATAGCAAAACTGATCTCTGGGCGGCCGGAAAAGTCCAACAAATCTTGCTGTAGGCTACCAAAGAACACCGCCTGTTCAAGCTTGGTCTTTGCGGTAACTTTGGCTCTGTCTGAGACGGATTGACCTCTCTCCATGGGTAGAGCCGTTACTCTAATTAGTCCAAAGCCATGCACCATCAAAACGCAAGACGAATGACTATGGTCTCGGTCTTGCCCCTCAGAAGCACACCCAACAACTCGATAGTTCTTTGTCCTCCGAAAATCAATTGCGTCCTGAAAAGGATCCGGTAGCGCACGTGCCTCTATCTGAAGCTGAGAATTTGGGGAGACCTCGATTTCTACAAGAGAAACCAGGGCCACACTCTTTTCGAATACCACAAATGCCGTGTGGCCCGGCTCCGGTACAAGAACCTGAGGTTTGAAATGTGAATCTGTCGGTAGCAGTGTTGTGTAACAAGAAATTGGGTGGACGATTTCGATGTCGACAGACCCGTCGGTAATGTTGAGACCCAGCAATGCATATCTCGATGACTCTTTTCCTGAGAGGACAGTCAAAACTAGCAGTTTGCAGTCCCCTCGCGCAGTAGACTTTGCAACCTCCTTGCCCGTCTGGCGGCTCGGTAAGAATGTGAAATCCAAGACCTCAAAAAGGTGTTCGTTCTGGTCCTCAAATACACTGCTGCCTTCCGCGATGGCTTTGAGCAAGTCTTGTTTGGCCTCAATCTCATGTAAAAGTGAATGTGCTCCATTCCAGTTCAGGTCCCAGACTTGGAATGACCCCTTGGTTGTTGCGATAACTACACACCTTTGTCCTCTCTGCCACGAAATTCCCGCTCTTATTGCTGCAACATCCCTTCTCCAACCTGCACTGCTAAAGGCACTTCTTAGACTCCCAAAGAGCCCACCACTATGGGCGCCGTTGTTCCGCAGAAATTGGACACCGATTAAAGGTTTACCTTGGGGATCGCTGACTGTCAAGTGTGCAACTCTGCCCGAACTGAGTGTGAGAACGAAGCCATGTGGCTCCCCTTCCGTCACTTTAGTAATGATCTCGCCAGAGAGCATTCCACCCAGTGACCCTTGAATTCCTTGTTGCTTTTGCCGGTTGAGATCAACACTCGCCGCACTAGAAAGGCTTTCCCAATATGTGATTTTCCCACTTGTAGGCATTACGACAAGGAAAGCGGGTTCTGCAGACGTAGGGACGATGACACCAAAGGGCAAGGGATGGCGATTATTGATTGAAGGGTGCGGCAGTCTGATGGCCAGTGGCTTTGAAGCGTCGGCGGCACTTGTACCCTGGATATAATGCCAGACTAGTGCTTGAGTCTGGGTCATCGCTACAGCGTAGCCAAGACCGGTGGATATGTCTCCACGCCATATCTCTGTGACAGGTCAGCTAGAAGTCTGACCGCGCAGAATGACATCAAGCTTACCAGTATTTTGGTGGTCCTGGAGCTGTTCTGGGGTGGTAGGGAGCTGTGTAACAACGTAGCTGGCATTCCTGGTCTAAAGGGCCATGGTCAGCACCAATGGATCACAGTTGCCGAATTCAAACAAATATACCAGTTCGATACTTCCATCAGTCTTATTGCTCCTCTTCTCCCTATCTGCTTTCTTGATACCTCTATTCCTGATAGCTAGACTTGTGGTGTCCACACTCGCATGCCGTTGGCCTGTGGGATGCGTTGCATGACCGTTGGCAGCTGGAGGATCCTCGACATGGTCTACATAACCATTGACTTGCTTGCTGGGAGGTGGTTGAAATGTTTCTTGAGTGAGACCCGATCGCCTAAGTCGCTTTGGATTGTGTTTAATGGCAACGGAATCTTCTGAACTTGTCCGCTGGCGTCTCCGAGGGTTGCGAGTACCGACGCTGGGATGGACTGTTGCGTCCGGGGAAAACATGATCACGAGGTCCGCATTATCGAGTTATGGGAAATGTAGGATGTAGGATTCAAGGTGATACTCAGTATTATAGGCTTCGTGGAAGGAGGGTTATGCATCTGTTGCGGCGTTCTGTAAATTGCTAGTGCCAAAACAGAGTCGCGCTTATATCTAGGTAGGTAATTAAAAAAAAATTGGCTGCCCAAGCTGCCGCCAACACCTGTCGATCAATCAGTTTCGTCTATCAAAACAGCGCCGTACTCAATTTTTTTACCAACCCATTTCCTCCAGGAACGTTTCTACTACAAATTCACCTCAAGCTACGCAAGGTATATGAGGGATTGCGCAGATCACAAGGTCCTAGCGCCTACTTAAACCGCTGCTCTTGTGCAATATCCGGCCCCATTTGGATAATACACATTCTAAGAAAGATAGCCGCACATGGATTTTACGGTCATGCTTTACAACGAGAATCCTGTCTGTTCCTCCTGTCTTGATGTGCATACCTAGCCGGACGCATTTGGCAGTGCTTCATAAATCCAGGAGAATATTCCATTTGATTTGTCGCCAGGTAAAAAGCCGACAATTGCTAAGCTGATTTTGTTACAGGAACATTGATACGCTAGCATAAGCCAATAGATACCAGCGCTCCGACGAGCGTACCTCCATTGTGAGAGTCATCTAGACCTTCTTGACGTGTTCCTCCTCGTCAATGCTCGCACTGCTATTGCTATCCACGGTGTCTGCCTTCTCGAGGCCGTGATGCTCCTCCTCCTCAACGTCTTGAGCCCCATGATATTCCTCCTCAAAGACCGGATCGGTCTCGACGGTTTCGAACTTGGTCTTGAAGTCTCCGATGGCATGACTATGAGAGCTGCTGTTGGAGCGGCGGCGAGCATTGTTAAAGTTGTAGCCCAAGTCCTGCTGCTCATCACCAGGCATACCCCTAGTGATTTAAATCATAAGCCTTGGGAGATGAGATCGAGAATTGGATCCATGGCTTACCAATTCCCCTTGCCACCGCCTTCCTTCTTCACCTTCTTTGGGTCTTCGTCGATGTGGCCATTCTTAGCAAAATATCTGGTTGTATCAGAGTCAACGACCGTAGGAGAGGGGCCTTTGGGCTGCATGAATGGTCCCCAGCGTACCTAGGAAGTCTATCTTCAGCAGTCATGTTGCCTTCGGCGATGGCTACATGATCACGATCGTTCTGCTTGTGCGAGCGAGTCACTAACGGGGTTCTTGATTAGCCGTCTAGCTACCCTCGAAGCGGATGTGAGCGGGCAAGTAATGCATCGTTTGAGAACAGACGAAAGATGTGTCACCTAAACATTTACTTACTATCTAGTATTTGTATCGAATTGGATTGGTTGTGTTTGTGGAAAGATTATTGTACTTGGAAGTCGATGTTGTTGCTGTTAAGGTCAAACAAGGGCCGCGATGGAGCTTTGACCAAAGATGACGAATAAACATGCACATCAACCCTAAGCTTTGCAAGGGGGGGTAAACCCATACCAATCTTTGTTCTTACAAGTATCAGTTACGCGTCTCTCCACTACGAGAACATTACTCTGAACATCATGCAAACCTCAGTCTATTCAAGACTACAATAGTGTGCGATTGCTTGCTCTATTGAGCTGATGGGACCTTGGGCTACTGCATCACGCGACCACGGTGAGGACAAGGGGAGCTCAACTCGCACGCTTGTCGACGTTCGATGCGGGGGTTAGCGCGGCTTTACGGAGGTACTAAGCCTTGTATGATATAGCTCACTGGCACGACTGGCTACCGGGGTTTGCTCCTGAAAGCTTAAAACGTCCCCCGACCGACCAATCATCCAACATCTGGTTACACAGTATTTATATTTATGTCTACCTTAGTCATGGAAGCACTGACAGCTTCGAGCCAACACAACTGCAAGGCACCCATCCACTGACTCTCAACTGGGGAATATGCTAAGAAATGTGATTCTCGGGCATGGCAGGACGCATTAAATGGAGCATATCATCATCCTCCTGCTTGCTGTAGAGACGTGTGGTGCCTCCCGGATGCCAGAAATGTCTGGCGAGCCTGCAAGGAAGGATCCATTAACTCTGTAGCAATTGGTTTCTCGATCGCCACAGGTAGTCCAGTACTGAATGTTGGACCAGGAAGCACTCTGTAGCTCAATGAGATAGACCATCTTACATTCTCTACGAAGAGTAAAGGCAGGCTGTTTAGGCCATGCTTTCTATAATTTTACGGTATTGCAGGGCCCCGTTCGTTGTTCGATAACATGGTAGTAGATGATACTCACGTGCTTCCATAGATTTCTTCAGAAACAGTTGTCAGTTTTCCATAGCGTATCCTTAGTTCTTTTTAAGTCGGTCTCTTTACGCCTCTTGTTCCAGCTTTCTGAGGCTACCGCCACGACTGTACTCCCTTGTTCTTGTCTGGATGTATTATTGGACGACTTAAGGGTAGTAATTCCCTTCTTCCGAACCTAATAACTGAATTTGAGCCCGCCGTTAGCACAAACCACGCTCCCAGTGCACCATCCCGAGTCCTCCGAGCAAAGCATCGCTACTACGCCGGCAATTTCTCTTGAATATGCTGGCCTACCGCCTGCCTTCTCCGCATCCTTCACAAACCTCTCCTCATCTATTCCCTCCCGAACAGCCTGCAGCGGCGCATTCAACATAAACGGCTTCATTTGCGCTCGAAAGTCCTCCCCCACCGAATCATACATCTCTGTCGCTACAGGACCGGGGTTTATGGCGTTGACGGTCGCTCGTTCGGCTAGTTCTCGACTCCAGGTCCGCGTCATGGCTTCCAGAGCGGCCTTTGTACCGCCGTATATAGTTTGGTCTTTGAAACCCATAGATGCGGAGACCGAAGAGAGATTCACGATGCGCCCTGAGCGGTCGTGCGGGAGATAGGGAAGCGCGGCTTGCATGAGCAATATCGGCCCCAAAACATTGACAGTATACATTTTTGTGAAGAGCTCAGACGTAACGTCTTGCAGCGGCGAATTCTCGGCTATTGCGGCATTGTTGATGATGATATCGATTTGGAACTTACCAGTTCGAGGGTGAGAGAAGTGGTTCTTGGCAGTGTTGATCAGGTAGGCGGCACCAGTAGGATGAGCCATGTCGGCTTGGACGGGGAGGGCATTGATGTTATGTGTAGATTGGAGGTAATTGGCAAGGTCTTCTGTAGGCTTGGTCGAGGAGTCGGAGGTGTAATTCAAAACGACCGAAGCACCTTTGTTGGCGAGAATTTCGGCGATGGCGGCGCCAATGCCTGGACGGTTGTTCAAACGAATCTATATCAATCTCCTACTCTGTTTGGTGGAAGACGGGTGTTGAGCACACCTCTGGAGCCACCCGTTATAACGGCGAGTTTTCCTTCTAGCGGGCGTATCATTGTAGCTCCTTTCAGATTTGTGGACGAGGCCCGCTGGTAGCTCGGTCTGGACATTTTGAAAGAGTGGTTAAAACTTATAGGAACAACGGGAGAAGTGTCAACAGGTCAAGTGTACTTGCAAAAGGGAATAAATGAGCAGCAAATGTGGCAGGGACGGTTAAGGCCTTAAGTGGGGTACTGTAGAGGGGTACTGTAAAGGCGCCTAAATAGGCGGGCCGGCGTAGTTAAGCAGCGTCTCCCTGTAAACGTCGGTTAGAACTTCACTTCAACACCATATCATATTTGTTGGCCGTGGAGCTGCCGATTCGTTACTTTCGATTAAAGAAAGAGATTCCGATTCTTTTCTTCACAGGAAGATATGTCACCATGAAGTGAGATTTCAACTGATCTACAGCGGCTAGATGAGGAAAGGATGGTTCACTACTGGCGCTTGAACGCAGAAGAGGCTTCACCAGGTGATCAGGAGTCGCAGGAATTAGAGCCTTATATGCTAGTACTCTGTTAAAACTCTGTCTGATTGAACTCTACAGGATGCTGGAATAAAAAGGTTTCAATGGCCTTCTAATCGACCGCTGCTCTTCTTTCATAGACCACTATGTCTTCTTCATATGCTAATCCTTGGTCGCCACTTATCGAATCTGGTCACCTTCAAGTCTTAGTACAGCATCGTCCGCTTTGTTTCCCAACCATGGCGAAAATTTGTTAACGAGGTACCAAATATCTTCGTATGCCCCACTCGAATAGGGTTAGCCGTCTTTCTAAGATGGTATTCTCAGCGAGTTACTGACGTGAGTCTGACGCTCGTGCCAGGAGAACCCCCAGAATTGATCAGCGTTGTCTTTGTACTATATAGCCGATTTCGGTCGCCCTCTTCATCCACAGGCTCGCTTGGTTAGTAGTGCTCTCGTCGATACGCTTCCGCTTTCATACAACAGTGGTCTACCTTCCATATCCCCATCTCCATCTCGTTGTGTGCGTAATACGCCGAAGCATCATATACATAGGCTTTACCTGTTTCGGTATCACTGCCGATGTTTGACTACCAGAGATCACCGTGTATCAAGCTTGGCCTGATCTTGCTTCCATCGGCATCCAAAGCTCCAAGCAATCTTGGGGACCACATGGGTAACGTTTCGATGCACTACGTTCTCAAGCTCTTTCCAATGGCCATCCGTCTGAATCTCAAGATCTACCACCCCTTTGACCAATTTGCCGAAGAATGAAGGCTAGCTGCTGTCCCAAGCTGTAACCTGGAGTTGATTCCCGTCGTAGGTTGGGACAGGGAAACCAAACTTGCCCGTGGGGGAAACACTTTTCTCGTGCAACTCCGCGATGCAAGCACCGGGTTGCACTGGGTCTGGGGGTCGGTCGCTAATGTTGAGAAATTCGCAAATGAAGAAGTACGTCGAAGACGATTTGTCTATCTATTTGCCGCAGCCGTATAGCTTTGAGACCAGCCTAGGCATTGTTTTATAGGTTTCGGACATTGCCAAGAATTCGCCCTCCATCTGCGGTCTACCACGGTCATCGCTGATGCACTAGAGGATTGGCATGAAATATGTTACAACGTCGTGGATCTGGAAGTCCTCACCTTCATAAAAGACAAAGCGAAGATCCGTTCAAGTTTTCGGCGTCGATACACGCGGTGACGGACCAGGTAGAGTAGCCATAGCTGTCAGCGGACAGCACTTTTGTTCCTGACGACAGCACTACGTTAAAAGTACCTTATCTCAGCTCCGCCATTACTTTTAGCTTGTTGAAGGGGATTCACTTACCGGCGATCACGGTCTCGTTGATGGGGAAGTTGCCACCAATCTCGCAATTTTGATTTGCCATGCCACTGAAACTCTGATCTTCCGGGAGATATGTTCGCAGACTTTGTAGCGTCTCCGAGCTTGAGTTGTGGGGGTCGTGAACAATTGATGGGCGGTTAATCTCCGGAGATTTCGACAGGACCTTCGAATTCGCTTCTCCCGGCGTTGCGAATGGGCAAATCGTCCCGCTTATGATGATGTAGCATGGCAGCGTGAAGAAACTCTACACATGAATCATGGCGGTCTGCAATATTCGGACGTGCTTGCTTGAGCTTCTGATAAAGAACCTCCAACCAAACTATTCAGCTGGTGAACCATACTGCACACACAAACCATTGGATACGTCACAAGGTTGGCGTAAGGTGGATTAAGCGGCAACGCTGCTCATGTCATACATAACAGAAGGGGAAACGGATATAATCAGCATCATCGGAGTATTAGTAAGAGGCCAAGGAGGCTTCATCTGAGTTTGCAGCCTCGAAATTAGTCCTAATTGAATGGCTTTGATACGATAACATGCTTCGGTTCTACGTAACCGACTTCTTAGCAGAATGCACATATATTAGAAGCACAAAAGTAGCACTCCGATATTGAAGGTACACAACGGGCGACTACAGCCGAAGTCCGGCCAGAAAGTGGTCCTCCGCTCTGGTGCTCCTGCCTGATTAAGGTATTTCTTGGAGTTCAAACAACATCTGCTAACCCTAAGTTCGGGGTATAGCTAGATTACAGAACACCATGGCCAACTCTCTGGTTTCGCTAGCTCTGCGCCTGCATGAGGAAAAATCGACTTCGATTACTACTACGATCATCGCAGTCGAGCCTATCTCCAGTCTCTCTGAAGTAGATCATGCACTCTTTAAGCAAGCTTCGGATGAGAATCACATTGTCATCACCACTGAGACAATCTATACCCTCAAGGATGTGGTCAGCCAAGTGACTCAGGCACTATGACATCCGCAATGTCGGACGACGCTGCGTCCTTCGAAGTTCTTAATGTCCGTACTGGGTCTCTAGGTCGCATTCTCCACCAGGGTCGCTTCAAGTGATACCGTACAGCAAGCCATTGATATTGAGAAACATGATCTGAATTGTCGTCTTCACACCGCTGGCCATATTGTCGGCCTTGCCGTGCGTCATCTCGTATAGCTGATCCCAGATGTGACAGAGCTTAAAGCACAGCACTACCCAGAGGCGGCCTTTGTCGAATTTCGTGGCTTTATTGACGGCAAGCGTAAAGCAGCAATAGAGACCCAGTCCAATGACCTCGTCTAGAAAGGGTTACCTGTCAAAGTTGACAAGTGGGACGAACAGAGGTTAAGAGAAAACGGTGGAGTTGTGCCGGACAACTTGCGTTTCCGGAAGGCGAAGGCCTACGGGTTGTTAACATCCAAGGTACTGGAGCTTATCCTTGTGGTGGTACTCACGTCCGTGACACTGATCAAATCGGAAAGATTGAAATAAGGAGGATCACCCGGCAAAAGGGCGTCAGCAAGATCTCGTACAGCATCAGCTGGGATGGATCTGTCTCGACTTGTACTGCCCGCGGTCGTAATTGAGAGTCAACGAAGTCCATGTCATTCATACAGACAACCGTGACCACTTCTTGACAAGTGTTCTCTACAATAGATCGAGGAGAGAAAAAACCATATTGGAAATATATCGTTATAGAAACAGTCCTGGTCCGGACAAGGCCACCTTGGAAAGAATACCTCTTGTCTCCTCTGTTTCTAGAGACGGAAAGATCCACGATCCAGTCCTAGGTGCAACGCTAAAATCAAGCGTTATTCTTGGAGGAAGTCGAGAAGTATTCAGTTATGAAATAAGAAGACCTTACAGGAGTCAAGGAACCTGATACGTGATATTGTTCATACCGGAGACCCCCTTAGGAGGACGCGAGACATGATATCGGACCACTGTTCTATGAAAGTTAGAGAATGATCAACTGGGTCGCCCAGTATATTTTGGCCAGCTGACAACACTGGCCAATTATAGGCCCATGGTCACGAGATCACGCTAGATTAACACTCCAGAAGCTCACTACAGCATGTGTACTGCATGGCATAAGTTGTGATGCTGCAGCTCCCTTCTATCTGATCAATAACAACATTCCTCAAGCCATCTCAGTACTGCATTGCTGATCAAAGATATACTAGAGCTTATCAACCATCTTATCAGTCAGCCGTTGTCTAGGATTCAAGCTACGATGTCTTCTGCCGTGAAAGCGGCTAAAAAGAAGGCCGAGGAGTATGACATTACCTTCATGCATATCCGTTTACTATGACCATAGGAGCTGATTCCCGGCAGGGAACTCGCTTTAGCAGCCACCGTGATTATACCCGGCAGGAAGCCCGAGAGGCCAGCAATACGGTCCGTCCGAAAATTACCCGAGCACCTCGTCTATCGATCTAACACAAAGACAGAGACCTCCACAGGTCCGTTATCACAATCAAGGTCGGCAAAGAGCCCGCTTTAGAAACCTTTGTCATTCAAAAAGAACTCATAAGCCACTATTCTGCCTTCTTTCGCTCCTGCACGCGCGGCTCCTGGCTCGAATCAGAGACTGGCACGGTCAACCTCCCAGACGACCGCACCGACAACTTCAAAGTCTTCGAAGCCTGGCTCTACACGCAAAAAATGATACTTGATGACGAGCAGAAGAACCAGTACAGATTCTCCATTGACCTTTTCATCTTCGCCAACAAGATACAGGCATGCGAGTTCCAGAACGCCTGTCTTGATCTCTTGTACCAGCGCTTCAATGACATCAGGACGCTGTATTCCCCCTACGATATCTGCCACGTCTGGGAAAACACCGTCGAGGGATCTCCTCTTAGGACATATCTCGTGCATCTGTACACCTACGATTGTAGGCTGAACTATGTCCTTGACGCGCAGAGCCAATATCCGGCTGTATTTGTGAGACTTGTTCTCAATGGCTTCATCGCACGGGTCCCTACTAGGTTGCCGGGGGAGAAGACACCTTATGAGGAGAACATGGAGCTGTATTATGTGTGGGATCCGTCGACGCAAGCGGTCGCTCCTCCGGCGGGTGTCGAGTGATTATTCGTGCGGGCCGTGCGGCTTCCAGTCTGACCGAAGAGCAAAGCTTACAAAACTCCTTTCGGACCAACCTTTCCTTTCTCTCGGCTTAGAATGTTTCGCACTTGTGTGCGAATATCGAAGACCGTCCTGAGTACTTGAGCGTGGGTATAACTCCTTTTCAGGCACCGATTCAACCCATTTCGACACGAATGGGGCAGTGATTATTTTCCTGGTTCCATGCCGACAGTCTCCCCAACGACAGCGACCTCTGACGATTCTTACAGCCTGCTACGGTGCGAAAGAGCGTGCTCTTTCTCATTCAAGGAGATTATTGATCTTTTTGCGCAGAAGGCTGAGGAGGACATTGGTATTTTCGGAATAGGGGGCCCCCTTTTTCCATGAGGCGACTGTGTTCTAGATGATTTCTTTTACGCGGAAATTAAAAAGCTCTATTTTGAAAAAAAAGAGAATTTCTACCGAGACCACGCAAGTTCTTGAAATTCGAATGTTAATAGCGGAAGCTCTGAATCGCTGTTGACCCTTCTCAAAGCTGCAATGTATGGTTGACTGATCCACTGACAGTGTGTTGAGGAAAACTTCAGCATATGTGCAATGCTCTGATATTCGATCAACTCTAATTTAACAGACGGTCACGCAGATATGCATCTATTTTACACCATTAATTCCGCCCCCTCTTCCCACTCCCAGGACGCCGTTCATCCCTCATAACCCTTTGACAACCCCCCCTCCCCCCCCTAACCTACAGCTGCACCTCATCATTAACCAGCCTCACCTCCTCCCCTGGCTTAAACGCCGGCAATCCCACATACGGACACCCATCGCACCGAAACGCATCCCCCAGCGCACAGTTCCCACAACTGCCCACCTTGCCCTGCACGGTAAAGTCGACTTCGGCCAGCTCGTCGGTCTTGAGTTTCGCGAGGGTTTGGTCGGCGGTCGAGCGTTTGCCGGCGTCTTCGGCTTCGAGGCGCTGGGCGAGGCCGCAGGTGCAGTCTTTGCAGGCGCGGCGGCGTTTTCCGGTTTTGGGACGGCATTGGGGTGCTAGGGGGTGGTTAGTGGATGGAAAATGGGAGAACAGAATGGGCCGGGGGGGGGGGGAGTAAGAGAGGAAAATTGAGAGAATTAGAGGGGCTTACGCTGAATAACTGGGCGGGCGAGGTCTTCTTCGTCCAGTAGCGTGTCTTCGTCAATCAAGTCGTCATCATCCTCCTCCTCTGGGTCACCAAAATCGTCGCTAAAATCCACGAATCCTACACCCGCTGGCTGAGTATTATCCGGCGGTCCGTTCTTTCTCTTCCCGTTCAGATTTAATGACACAGCACCCGTGCCTGCTGGGCTTGTCACGGCTGCCGCACCACCTTCGTCCTTCTTCTTGCCGAATCGTAGGGGTACAGACTGCGTTGCTTCGTACTTCGGCTTCACCATATCGGTGCCTTCGACTACCAGACCAGCGAATATAGCCTCTCTACGCTCTTCTCCATCTTCAATAGCAAAGTTCCCATCTTGACTCCGAAGTTTTCCGCCAGGCTTTAGGGCTTTTGCTATTCTCGATAGTACATCGCGGTTGAGTAATTTATGTGATTCGGAGTGGGTGTTATCGGCGTCAGCGAGGATAAGGATAATATCATAGGTAGAATCAGGAAGAGAGACTAGCGAGAGAGAAAGTCGGTCGAGCATTTGGATGTCGGTGGCGGTGCGGTCGTGTGCTGCGACAACTTTGTCCAACTTCTCAGGATGGGAAGATAGTGAGGGCGGTGAGAGTATAAGAGTTCTTGTAGTAGACGTATTGTTGACTGACTTCCTCTGAGGCATGGCGAAGTCTGGGGTTGTGTCTAAGATCACCGAGGGCGCCATGATGACTGCAAAATAATCGGGAGGATCTGACGTTGTTCAGTAGCTGTAGGGTTTTAAAGGAAGCTTGGTAGTAGACAAGCAATATAGGTATAATCAGCGATGTCTGACACTTTGTATAGTGTTTGCACAAGTGTGGTGATTCATAAATTCTGTAAGTGATTCCTAAGCGGCCGGTGGTGCGTGAGGTAATCGCTATCCTGCGGCAGAGGCGGCTGCGATAACGATACTTGTAAGCGACATTTTGCCGATCGAACTTCTTCCCTTTATGGACCGCTCGAACTCTTCCCCATAAGATCACAGCTTCCAATATACCCATCCCGAAGAGCCCTCAAAAGTAGCTTTGAAAAACAACAAACATAAACAGCTTCGACGAGAATTGAACTCTCAACCAAAAAAGTCAAAAGAATAATTTCCCCGACACAATGCAGTGAATATTACGCCTCTTAACCAAGGTTCGAAGGTCAGACTTCCAATGACACTGTGCGCTAGATTGATCTGACCATCTATCTGCCTGATAAACTGAATGGTGTTATTCTAATATGTGTCTCTCACTAAATAATAAAATGTTTTTCTTTAGCACTGCGCACCTTATTGGTTTGCCATCCTACCTTTTTATTGTGATATGTATAACCCGCCAGATAACAATGTATTTTTGTTTCAATTTAACGAAGGAATCTTGTTTATATCGCGGGAAGAGAGAATTAATTGGGTTGAGGTGGGGGGGAATTGCTGAAGAGCGTTGATGGGGATGCTGATATGAAGGAGGTGGGGGAGAGGTTTAGGGTGGTGGGGAGGGAGAGTGTGTTTAGGGGTCGAGGATTAAGTGTGGGGGTGAGCAAGGGTTTCTTTTGTATGGCAGATGTGGGCGCGATTGAAGATGGACGCTATGGCAAGAGTTTTTATTCGAAAAATGAAAATGATTGCTACTCATGCTCGATGTTCCCCCCCTTTCTCATATCTCCAATCTGCTAATATCATCCGAGGACTAAATACCAGAAATCACTGCCACTTTCTGCCCCAGATTCGCGCCAAATTTTCGTTTCTTCCGAGACCCGACAATCTGTACCACCCGCTCCTACCAACCCCACTGCTTGACCTCTTAAGACGCCCTCTAGGCGCTCAACAACAACTGCTGGGGAAGTTTTTTGTTTGTCCACTATCCATGTGGTAAGGTGCTCGTAGACACTAAAGTCTTTCGGGGTGGGAATCCTGGAACCAAACACCTCCACTAAGGACAAACGTACATATGGCGTCTTTGCTTGACCGAATCGAGTCGCATATGGTGAGACAGTACGTAGTAGCGAATTCTGTGCGCTCAGACAGCCGATTCCGGAACGCAGGGCTTGGTGTGAGGTGTTCTGTGGAAATATGGTAAGAGAATGATATTCTTCAGAGGGTTCCACAGTTTGTGACCTTCCTGCCTTCCGTTCCTGCCATGTTTCAGACAGACTGGGAACCATTCTAGAGGAGGCAATGCGCAAGATTGTGAACGACAGTAGGTGGTAGATGCTAACGATTGACTTTTGCGGTAGACCTGAGCGGCGGTTGGTCTTACCGGACCACGGATAATAGAAAAATTACCAAGATGGCCAGAAACCGAAAACCGCGATTTCGCCAAGAGTACCGTTATAGTTAATGAAGTATCCATCAATCATACCCATAAAGCTGTCTGAACATGAAACTGGTCCGGAACTTTGGGAATTCGTAGGTGGTAAGTCACGAAGCTTCTCAGGGCTTCGCAAACGGAAGTATCTTCTCCTTCCATCCTTAGGCGCTTTTAAGTTCATATCTCTGACACCGGGTGACACTGCTCCAGAGATCGGTTGGTTGTCTCTTGTTTCGTGTACCCTAAAGCTCATGTATTCGCCATTTCGCTTTACGTCCTTACAGTTGTCAAAAACCCGTCTCTTTGAAGAAAAGGTGATCCCCCGATCGCAGTCATGAATCCCATCCAAGTCAGCGTTGGGCTCGTGCTTTTTATAGATTTCTTTTCGTACAAACGAGGCCGATGGCACATCATAATCATATTTGAACACGGAGCAAGCGAATTGCCCTGGCGTTGATCGAAAACGGGATCGATACTCGCAAAATCCGGAGGAACTGGTGCCGACAATACAGCTTGTCGCGATCTTGACTGATGCCTGGGTCCAGAAGTTGCCGCCGATAGTTTGGGCGTAACCGTTCACGGTTGAGACTGTACCAAGAACACCCTTCCTATTCTTCAAGATTAGAAACTTTTCGTCGCCAGTCAGAGTTATGTGACAGTCATTCCAGTTCCGGTAGCCCCAGTGCTCGTATCGTCGGATCGTACATCCTTGGAAGGGTTGATCGAGACGCCGGACGATCAATGTGGATACCCAACGAAAACTCTGAGATTCATGCTGTCTTTCATGCCTTATTTCGTAGATTTCTGTCTTTCCTACCGCATAAATTGGTCTGGCATGGGCATCTCCTTTCGAACTGTCATGGGTACATACGTTGCCGCAGAAGTTAGATTGATCAGATAATGCCCATACGATCAAACCCGGTACAGATGGTGTCAATCTAGTGAGTAATCCGGGATTTGCCGCTAGTTTCGGTCTCGACGAGGAAGAAGCAGAAGTCGTGTCTCTCGTTGAGTACGTTTGTACCAGAATATCCCCGTCTTCAAGGATCCAAAACCCAACTATGTCAGTGGGCTTCAAGTCCGGATGGATCTCAGATACATTCAAGCTATGTTCAACCTCCATGGCGACATTACCTTGATTCCTGAGTTGGTAAACCTGTAAGTAGCCCCGTTTATCGGCAAGAGCTAGTCGAAAATTGTTTATATGCCAGAACATCAATCCTCTTGTATAGAGAAAACTCTTCACATTTCCTCTTCTTAGACTCTCTTGTTGGTATACTATATAGAGGTAATTAGTATACCTGACGTCTCTGGGTTGTTAATTCAAGCAGTGCAATTGAAGTACATGAACAAGAGTGCAGCTACAGAGTGAATGCGCAAGAGGTACGCACGAACCAATACTAGGCATGTGGAATATGATCCTTCGAAAAGTCGTACAAGCCTAACAGATAACAAAAGCGCGAAATGCAAAGCTTTGACACGGTGAAGGATTACACTTACATAATCTTCGGAATTCCAGATTCGATTCATTCGGCGCCACAAGCCTTTTGGTCGCAGCCATTGGGAAGTGTGTCCTTAGAGCCAGATTGGCGTTGAAGAACTCCGAGGTTGCCTTCCAGGTCTTTGAAACCCGTCGGATCGTCTCCGTATCAACTGCAGGTAGTTCCTGGACAATCAGGCCCACAACGTTGTCTGGGAGCACTCGGAACGGATCGTCCTTTCGGGTCCTTATCTTATAGCGCGTTGCGTGATATTTTGCCATTGCTGGTTTCTGTGAAGATCTTGGCTTTGGGGTCATCTTATGTCGACGAGTTAAAGTCGTTTTGGATATATGGTGGGCTTTCTGGTATTGAGACCGGCTCAATTTTCACCCTTCAGGATTTTATAAGTACTGAGAACGCTGCGACTGGCGCAAGCGTCTAAAGATGGTGTTAATGTATGATTGTTAGAAAACAAAGGGTTTTCTGCGACTTCATAAGCAGTGCACAAACATCTTTTGTGGGTAAGATAACAAGGTGAGGAGTTGAAAAGGTTGGGACGATAGCAGGCTTCTGAGGATGGTGGTTAGTATAAGTGTTGGAGCTAGAAGAAATTTTCATTGTCAAGCTGTGCATAAGCAATTATCGTGGGGACGTCAAGATATCGAAGTGAATGGTTCAAAGTGTTGGACAAGTTTAGCATGTGAGATCAACTGAACGTAGCTATTGTAGTTAGGTTTAGCACCTTGTACAATAGATCCACTGTTCAAGCAATTGATATCCAAATCACGTTGACGATAACATCAAACCCTTTTGATTCCTGCTTCTCATACTTGAGACTCCACATCCCGTCCTGCTGCTTGTTCCAATAGGCCCCTGTCGCCGAGTGCATGCCTCTCTTTGCGACCGCGATTCCTGTACCTTTATTCTCATTGCCTGCACCGTCCTCTGGAGTTGGGGAGATGCTTTGGGTGGGTTCTTGTGATTGAGCTAATTGTGAGTGAGGAGCGGGGTTGTGTTGGATTATTGTGCTCGTGACAACGAATTTGAAGGGGGAAGGTTGGTGGGATGTTGTGGCTTCGGAGAGTAGCGATGAGAGAGTTGTATTCTGTTAAAGCATTAAGGACGTCAAGAGTGGAAGATAGTTGGGGGCTTTACGATGATGTGGGTGTTCCAGGATGGGGTACGGCTGTGGTCGTACCTATCAACGAATTGGAAGGTGGAGTCGCAGACCTGGTAAGGAGTCAGCAAGATAGACAACAGGCAACCTCCCCTCTAGTGTAAAGCTCACATCGTTGACAATCTCATTCAAGCGTGTTTTTGGAAGAGGCTATCTTGGGATATTAGAACAGCGTTTTGTTACAGATGTCCTAGATTGCATACTGCTGTTGACCAAGTCTGAAGGGATTCTTCTGATGCCATGATTGGAGAATGAACGCAAGATACAGCGATATGAATTGCACGAAGGAACAACAGATGGATTTCCGCGTATCCAATCTTTAGTAGTTAAGGTACCTACCTACTTTCTACCTTTACGTAGTAATTGTTTGAGGCTCAAGAACGGGCTCGGACTTAGGTGTTAGGGTACGAGCTACAGCAGCGCCGTCGATCGCAGGCGGAAGCTAAAAGTCCTTGGCTGCCGAGGAGCTCATCCATCTCCAACTCTCAATTGCTCTACTCACATTCAATTAACCGTATCATCACTGTCAATCAACTTTGTTTCTGTCTGTATATACTTAGATACCCTTCTGCGATAGCCTTTGCCCACTCAGCCTGCATATAAGCGACATCAAGTTCCTTCTTCACTCCCCCCCCCCATCTTAAATCCCCCACTTCATCACCTCTCCTCTAGCTTGACACCTTGGAATGTCCGCCCAACCCCTCCTACAAGCCCCCCAAGGTACTTACTTGCCTCCTTCCTGAGCTCGTCCTCACCCTACTTAATTGCCGCCCCTACTGAACCCCACGCCCTTCCACAGGCAAACGCATCGCCCTCCCCACCCGCGTCGAGCCCAAAGTCTTCTTCGCCAACGAGCGCACCTTCCTCTCCTGGCTCAACTTCACCGTCATCCTCGGCGGCCTCGCCATCGGTCTTCTGAACTTTGGCGACAGCGTCGGTCGCATATCCGCTGCGCTGTTTACGGTTGTGGCGATGGCGACGATGCTGTATGCGCTTGTGACGTATCATTGGCGGGCACGGAGTATACGGATGAGAGGACAGGGGGGATTTGATGATAGGTTAGGGCCTAGTGTGCTGGCGATGGCGCTGTTGGCGGCGGTGGTGGTGAATTTTGTGTTGAGGATAAGGGGGTGACGGGGATTTTGGGGGGAAGTGGGGTACATAATGGGAATTTGCGATATGGGATGGAAGTTTGGTTGGTGAACCACAAGATTCTGATCTGCCTCTTTCCGTAGAGCTTACTATACAAGAAAAGAAGAAAGGACGAAGGCGGAACTGGGAGGGTGTTGCCATTTATCCGGCGCAAAGCTGCTCGCTATTTGGGTATCAAAATCCGCGTCGTAACCGTACTACACCAGCAACCCCACGAGAAAACTCCGGTCTTTTGCTACACTGTTTGCATGCAGCCACATGCATGTGGCTGCCACGTTCGTTTTGATGTGCATCGTCGCTTTCACACCTAATTGCAGCGCCTGGCTATGGAACCCAAGACATTCATGGTAGATACTGTATATCTACACCCTTGAGGTGTCTCAGCCATGGTCCATTGTACATAGTAGGGGACCTTGGCTTGACTCACCCATGGGAGATAATGTAACTCTGTACTAGTGGCTTGAAATGTCAAGCATTTGTCTGTTCGCTGTGGCAGTCGGTAAGCAGACGCTTCAAAGTACAGATATCGTATGTTTACATACCCAAAAACATCCTTCAAGCCTGGTACCGGGACTCTTGACATGTAGATCGTCATTATCGGGACGGCCCTAACTTTACTTCGAGCTTCGTGGTCCTCCGTAGTCATGTTTGGCTCTCGTGCTCTGGCGAATCCCATGGTTTCGAAAGCGTCTTCGGCCTCGTTGTCACCCTCTCCGCCCAGCTTAGTCTCTTCGACCTCTTGCATCGTAGAGGATGCTGAGCTTTCCTCCCTTGGCCGCTTCTGCTCTGTCTGCCAGTCGCTAAGAGCCTTACCCCGATCCGTTCGCTTCGAGGGTTTCTGATTTAGCGGAGTAACCTCGCCATGCAGTCTTGAGTATTGATACCATTTACCACGGTCTTTCTCAATGGCCCCCTTGGCAATTTCAACAATACTGACCATCTTGGCTGCTCCGGCCGCTTTAGCGCTCAATACCACGACACCGGGCTTGGATTTCAGATCGGCGAAACTAAACTTCTCAAGAGTGAGCAGAAGTTTTCGAACGCTTTTTTCTATCTTAGACGAAGGGATGATGAACACCGAAGTAAATTCATAGCTGGATTGGAGTTGCTGAAGCTCCGGGGGGAGAGTTTGGGCGGCGTTTGAAGCCGAAGACTCCTCTTCGACGGATGCTGCATTTTCTTTAGGCAGATCTGTTCTCGCACTCTGGGATATGGTATGGGTTGGCCCCTCTGTGATGGTCGGCTTCAACCTTTTGCTAGGACGCATGTCGGATTCGGTATGATCATCCATACCATGCATACTGATTGGGATTGTCGTTGAATGCATCGTGCTCCGAACTTGAATTTGAGGCTGGGGGGCCTGTGAAGTGTTTGTGTTGGTATAAAGCTTCTTAGTACCTTCCCCTCGCTTCGTTGCAGCTGCTTTCCGAGTCTTTTTCCCGGCCATCTCGACAAGCGTAGAGTGCGACTCAGTCTCGTGCGAAAGAGACTGGGTTGGAACTAATTAATAATTCGGGCAACCTATTCGAGAACTTAGGGGCAAGTGTGTCTAGAAAACGAAGAGACCGAGTCAACACGAGTTACAGATTTGCACTGTTACTGATGCTTTAGAACATAGAACCTCTCTGTACAATCAGTTCTTGCCCATATGCCCATATTGGGGTTGCTTCCATGCCGAGCACACGGTATCTTAACGCGGCCACACCACCTTTCCTGGGCCTTCAACATTTGACGATCATCGTTGAGGAGTCTTGGGGAGAGCGGGGACCCTTCGGACGCACAGTGTCAGATCGACGTGATAGAGTTTAAGCTCCCGGCGCTAAGACTATCAAACATGGCCGAGCCGAAATAATATAGAACTACATATATTCTACGGAGTACTGTAATGCATGATCATGAGAGCAGGACTCTCTAGAATGGGTGGGATGATGGAATGCCCCATTAGAAGTCCGTCTACTGATAATAACAATAATAATAATTCCAGTGGATGAGAGTACCTCAGGCACCTAGATCTACCGTGGCATTGTGCGATGTAATCAATGCATGGGAATGTCGTCCTTGGTGTTTGCCTCGTGATGCTTTCTTTCTGTTTGGCTTTCATTCTGACGCATAATGATAATGATGATAAAACCTAAATAAATCAAGTTCCTACCTTACTTGACCTGCTGCTACTTTAGATGATACAGTAGTTCCGTACTGCTAGCAGTAAGGTAGGTAAGGTACGTACGTACTCAATGTAATCGTCCGACGTCCGACGTGGGCCGTGGGCCGTGGGCCGTGGCACGTAATCATCTCCCACCATCGCCCCCCCTTGTCACTCTGTACCGCACACCCAATCACGTGCGTCTGCTTGTTCGGCGCCGGGCATTCTCTCTATTCTCTCCCTGTTTCCGATTCCAGAGAACGTTGCATTAGCGCATAACTTCAGGCTGCCTTACTCCCTTGGTACACACTCTCTCTCTCTCTCACAGAGTCCTTTTCCCTCCCCTTCCCTTCCCATATCCATATGCGCGGGAAAGTCCAACCCCAAGCTGCACTTTCCCTAAAGTGTTCTCCTCCTCCCCTCTTGTACTCTTGTAGACGTCAACCCTAAGGGAACCGATACATCACCACTTTCTCCCATTTCCAACAGTCCCACTGAATACCCCCAGTCTAATACCGGATTTTTAAATTATCGAGCGATATTTCGCCTTTCACCTACCGTCGCTTTCTAGTTGATTTGTAATCAATCTTCCGCCCTTCACCACTTGTTCTCGCCTTCTGTCGCTCGGTCGCTTTTCCCCGTTACAAGGACATTGCGCCCGCACGTTTTTGCTTCACCACTCTCTCTAACTTAGCCTTTTCGACCAATTATTCGTCCGGACGATAATTCGAACACGACACGAAAATGCGCCTTTGATTTATTTATTTCTCTTACCACAGATTTTGGCCCAACCCTACCGTTGCGCCAAGGCAACCCTGTCCGAATTGTTGCCGCATAACCTGTGAAAGGCCGTTTCCCTTGGCGATTTCTGCAACACGCACGTTCACCGTAAATACCAGGAGCCACGAACGCGCAGTGTTGACTGCGTCGCATGGCATGTTTCTGCTTCCATGGACCACCGGAATTCGGAACGAGAAGGTGGTGATGGAGAATCCAAACTTCACAACGACGTCACGGCCAAAGTCGCCGGTGCCTCAAATCTCGTTGTTGAACAAAATGAAGCGAAAGCGAGGAGATAGCGCTGGGCCGGAACAAAGTCCGGTCAAGAGGAAGATTGAGCACTTGAGTCATGTTGCGCTGCCACGTCCTCCAACTCCCATGAATACGCCAAATCACGTCCAGCAAACCAGTGAATATACGTCCGCTACTTGCTCTGAAACACCGTCCAAAACACAAACACCAAAGATGGACAGAGGAAAATCGCAAGAAGGCAGCGCAAACCAAACAAATCTAGCTGTCGCAGGCAGCTTCGATCGGGAACAGCCGGAGTTATGGAAATTGCCGGAAGGCAACGGCAGTCAAGAGAAATCTGTTAGTCATGGCATATTAAAGCAGAGAAAGCAAGAAGGGGAGAAGATTGATCTTCAAAACGGCAAAACCGACGCTACAGCTATGACAACAGTCCAACAGGTTATTGAATCGCAGTTCAGTCTCGAGATACTTCTTAAACATCGGGAACTGCGATTAGTTGACCAAGAAATTGCAAAATGTCAAATAGCCCTGGAGCAACTCCGCCGCTGTCAGATTATTCCTTACCCAGCCATGTCATCCAGACTTGAGGATATGCAAGCGGTCAGTGGTGGGTCAGGACCCACGTTCGATGATCATGTGCAATATCCGCCGCCGTGGGGTGTCACTGATGGTCCATATACTCGACATTACCAGAAATGGCTCATTCCGGACTCAGCCTTCGATGGCAGCATAGCAGAAAGCCCACAGGCACCACGGACAGGTGGTAAGACTGTGCCAGAACGGACGACGCGGGGATCTGTCGCCGAGAAGAGTAACATCGGGCACAAATCTCGCTCTCAAAGAGGTTCGGCCAGCGCACGTCTTCAAGCACTTCCGCATGGCTATCCAGAACCCAAAGAAGAAAAAGGACCGATGATTCTCAAGCGATCAACCGACGGCCAATGGGTCAAGCTAGTATGCATAGACTGCCGACGGGACAATTTTAATAGTGCTCAAGGATTCATCAATCACTGTCGTATTGCGCATAACCGAGGCTTCGCTAGTCACGATGCAGCTGCTCAAGCCTGTGGTGAAGAGATTGATTACAACCCAGCAGTCGGTGTTGGTGTTTCTGGAGAATCGACTGGAGTCACCAGCACGAGCGGCGCTAGCGTGGGACTAGTGCATCCACTCGTTCGCTCTGCCCAGATGACAAGACAAACACCTACAACTACAACAGCATCCAGACGTAGGAAATCACAGCCACAATCTGCTGCTGGTCACACACCGAGTAATCCTTCGGGATTCAAGGCGAACACTTCAGCTACTCCAGTATGGCAGCGTCCTGGCCACGCGAGCGGTTTGGGAACGCCGCTTCTAGCACCCTTCACACCCTCGTCCCAGACTCCTCATCTCTCGGCCCTGTTCGCCAAAACAGGTTGGGGAGGAGACCTAGATGAAATGGTAGCGGAAGCCAAGGTCAAGGTCGACGCTGATGCCGACGCTCATCTCTTAAGTGAGGACGAAGACCAGGACCAAGACATGGAAGATACATCCGAGACCGCAAATGACCCACAGAACCTTAACCCACGTACTGCCATACGTGGCGGTCGCCTCCCCGCCCGCGCTGGCATGTCTCCAGCTCCGCTAGAACGCACACCGAGCGGCAAAGGCGTCGACAATGGATTACGGAAGCCTGAGTTCTTGAGCAACATCATTCCCCTTTCAAGCTACTCATCTTCTTACACTGGAACACCTACGCAACAACAACAGCAAGCTTCTCCAACCGAAGACGTAGGACCTGTTCTAAACCTCTCTCCCAACACCATCGAATCACATCCAGCTCCAAGCTTGGTCTCGGATGACGGCGACTACGAGAACGCCCACTCCGAGTCTGAAGGCCCCAGCTCAGCTGAAGGTGACGACGAAGAGGACCGCTACCTGGGCGTCGAGGTTGAGGATCACGACGAAGAGATCGGACTCGGAGGGAGCAGCTCTGCCGCTGCAGACCTAGGACTGGGGAAAGCTCATCCGTCCACTGCACGGATTGCGAGGAGATCGTCAACCACGAGGACTTCAGCGCCGCTACAAGACCAGGATCCGAATGATCAACCCGTCAGACTCCCGGTTCCTGGTAGGAGACCCAGGAGGAAGGGGATGAAATGAGATCTTTTGTCGTCTTGACCACCAATACGTTTGAGGAGATGAATCACCCGCATCTTCTACATTTTTCCAATCACCACACAGCCTGAGGTTTGTCCTTGAGCTCAGCATGTTCTTTCCCGCTTCACATCATGTCGTTATAGAATGGAAACCCCACATTGTCACTACTTGTATCTTATTCCTATCGAGCGTAGGCGTTTGGGGGTGGCATCACCTCGCTTCTTTTCTTCTGTTGCGGGACAACGACGGCTTTTTAAGTTTTTGAGAAAGTGTGGAGGGCTGCTGTTCTGGATACGAGAACGCTGCAGGCTTTAGATTGGCATATGGTAGGGGAAGCATTGGGGAAGAAGGGCTGGAAGAGGACGGAGGATGGGGGCGGTGTAACTGTAGCTGTAGCTGTAGCTGTAGCTGAATGCTGCTACGATATCTTCTTCCGATCGTGGTGATGCACCGACAGTCCTATCAGAGCGGATCGAAACCGCAACGCCAACGATAACCCCCTTCTGCGTTGTGCTCCCCACCCACCCATACCGACTCTCACTCCTCTACCTCCCTAACCCCAACATCTTCTCCATACATATAACATATTTCCTATTCCCCCCCCTTTTTTCTCCCTTTCTCCATTTCTCCCTTAACCCTGCCCTAATTCATTCATCACACAAGCGAATCACTTACCGAATCGCTATATTATAGCCGAGATACAGTAGTTGAGAAGTGATGGTGAAAAAAAGGGGGGGGGGTGTGTCGTTCTTATCCTCTCCACTAACTAACCAACCCGCTCAGCTATATCTATCATTCCCTAAAAGCCCAGAAAAGGGTTGTTTTCCCAAGGTGAGGTGAGGTGAGGTACTCGTAGTCCGGAGGTTTTTTGGACGTATATACATGTATATATATACATATACTGTATGTATGTATGCAATGTTGGAAGAAGAAGAAGAAGAAGAAGAAGAAGAGGGTGGGCGAGCACTTTTTGGACTTTTGGGGCGTACTGTACATATTTTTTGAGAATTCCTTAGGCTGAGGTACGGTACTTTAGTGGCTGACTGAATGGCGCACTACAGGTATGTAGGAGCAAGGCGAGATGCGGAGTCTTGGTGTTTGGTTGTGGTGGAGGGGAGAGAGGGGTTTGGATAAGTGAGGGAGTGAGTGAGTGGGAGATGGTGGTGAGTATTCTTCGGACGGCTGCGGCGTGATGAATGTATCGAGTTGGTTGTTGGGTATGTTGGAGATGGCAGAGTATGGGCATCGGAACGGAAAACATTGACACGGATGATGGGTTGTGGAAAAGAAAGGCCTACAAACCAAAAGCTCCAAATCCAACGACAAACGATGCCCCAACAAGACCAAATCAAATGCAAATGCACTGCAAGCGCATCAGCTCTCGATGATGTTGTATTTGCAGTCCTAACTGCCTACAGCCCTAAACGAGAGTGATGCCCGCCCAACTCAGTTATGAAACAGCGGTTCTCTAACACCCTGAACGGACTGTACAATGTCCCACATCGAACTCCAGCCATCTCAAAGACACAGCACCTTACCATGTTCTACTCCTGTCCGAACCCAACAGTTTCCTCTACCGCGGTCGTAAGCTTGCTGGATAGGGCGTCGTATGACTTGTAGTCTGGGAGGTCTAGGCGGTTGAAACTAACGACCCAGGTCAGTATATATCTTCTTCGCCAAAGGAATAAAGGGGGCTATACCAGGTATGTGATTTCGGCAGCGCTTTATCGGATCCAGACTTCTCAATAGTGAACCTTCTGGGCCCATCACTTCCTTGAAGGTCTTTGAATCCGTTGACAGGAATTCGAGATGTGCCGGTTGCAAACTGGAGTAATCGTGACTTCTGCTCTGCGTCCCAGCTTCGGATACACTACAGCACCTCGTTAGCATCCTTTAACACAGATCTAGGCTTTGAATGTACTGACGGTCCAGAAATTTCTTATGACCTCATCCTGTTCTGTGTAACCCCTGTAATCTGTGTGCTTCTTCCAGTCCTCCACATCAATGTCTGCAATGCCACCGATGAGGAGTTCCAACTCCCTCTCATCAAATACATTGACAAGATCCGGCGGTATGAGCTCGTTGAAGCCAGTCACAAATGCGTTGAATTGCGCCTCGACTCGCTTCTGAATTCTCCACTCGGTGACAAGACTAATACGATTAGCAGGACCAATGAGGATGTCATTCAAAAAGCAAGACGTACTCAATATATTCTTTCTTGGTTTCATTAGTCACTTCAATGTTGTGGCCGTCGGGCTTCAAATCAACATCGAAGGTTTCGCCAAACCTTTCGTCAGGGACCGAAAAGGTGAGATCCAGGATTCCCGTGATATCATTTTCCCTGATGTTCTGTTAGAAAAGGTCAGTCGGAACGTACAGGCGCGGCTTACAAGGTCCAGGTCAAGCTTTTGTGGAATTCAGCATCAACACCCTCCAAGTCCGCCAGATTGACCTTCTTCCGCAGAATCATTTTATAGAAGGCACCAATGAAGAATGCGTCTAAGAATCGTCGATGGAAGATAGCTAATCCCACAACTCTACCAATGAATTTGAAATAATTCAAGTGCTCCGGATTAATACCAGAATGAGGGTTTATTTGTAGTGTGTAGTTGTCATGGGCGGAGTATTCAAAAAGGCAATAGAACGGATTAAACATTTCGTGTGATAACAGGAAGAAGAATTCTCTGCCGTACAGTTAGAATCCGGTCTACCGCCAGTGGCTGGAACAGAAGCTTACCGCGAGAGACCGCCGTAATCAAGACCGTCCTCACCGTCAAACTTGATCATTAAACGCTTCTTTAGCTCATTGGGGTTTTGTCTCATTATGTCGGAGTACGAGTCTTCGAAGATGTGATCTCTTCGTACTTTGACATGACATTGGCCGGATAAGATACGCAGAGCTGGCTGGGACCTGAAGTATATAAGTTTGCGCCGGAAGTCCCGCTTGTACTGCGGCACATTTTGATCCAAGGATGAGGGTAATCGCGGGTCATCCCAGGTTGTGGTTTTGGTATTATGATCCACGAAATACACTCTGGCGGTGTTTGTAAGCCGCATTTCCCATCCGCTCGGTAGTGCACCGAGTTGTGAGACAGGCTGGGTCTGGATAGTTGTGTTGTTGCCATTCGGATTCTGGCCGTACATTCGAATGTACTGCTGGCGACGAGGATCCACCCAGGTCGTAGTCCGTGTGTTGTGATCAACAAAGTAAGATCTGCCTTCCGGAGTATGCCGCTGCTCCCAACCAGCAGGAAGCTCTCCAGTTCCTGCAGTCGTCGCACCAGTAGCCATCATAGATACCGCATTTGCATTGCTAGCAACACTTGCACTATTCCCACTGTTTGGCGGTGATTCTGCTATACTTGGCGAATTCGCTCCTGTGCGATCTTCTGGGAGCATGCGATTTTGGTGGGCTCGTCGCTCTAGCTGGGTGTTTGCCTCTAAGGCAGTTCGCTGATCTCTTTCGTTGTAGGTAGTTGACGGCCTCGTCCATGTTGTGGTTCTCGTATTATGGTCGACATAGTACGTCCTACCAAGGTTATCCTCTCGCCTTTCCCAACCTGCAGGAAGCCTCCCTTGGTTGTCAGCGAAGGAGCTGTGATTCCTAGTGCCACTAGGACCTATGGGTTGGTGACCACCGTTGACCGGCGCGGACGTGCCAGCGGCTCCGCCTGAAGACATGGAGCTTGGGCCTTGCGAGGGACTAGGAGTGTGGGGGGGTGGGAGGTCTTGAGGAATTTCGCTACTAGGTCCAACAGGAGAAATCGGGGATCTGGGAGGCCCTCCGTTGACTGTTGATGAAGCACTGCCGTTTGTAACATTCAACGATGAACCGGCGGGACCAGGGGTTTGTGGCTGATTGTTGATGGCTGGTGTGAGAGTGGTAGATAAGTTAACGATGAGCTTTCCATGGACAATTAAATTGTCGTTCGACTTTTTAAGATCTCTTGTAAGCATCTCTGTAGATCCTTGCTTAGCGATTGTATTTGTATTTCTGAGTCGGTAAAGTGAACGTACCGTCACCGCCCATTTCCAAATCGATGACAGAGCCAATGCGAACATTGATGACTCCTAGAAACCCTTGGTCCTTTTTCTTGAATTTCTTCTGGTCAAATATCTGGATAGCTAGGATACTCTCTTCTGATGCTCGCCTGTCGACGAGTCAGCTTAAGAGGTTAACTGTACAGCAGGGCTTCCAAACATATCGAAGCTCTCGTTCCAGTACGGGTTCAGCGTCTTCTTGATCACTGATGTGGTTCGTGTCTGTTCCCCCCCTATCGTAGCAACGGCAAAAGGATCCGGAAATCCTTTGGATCAATGTGTCAGCCAGCGTACAAAATGCCCAAAGAAAGTTACTCTACTTACTGAAGACATCGCGCTTATATAGACCGTCTGCAGCGATGACTGTAATACGTGAGCTAGATTTCAGGAAGAAGCTGTCAATCAGTATGGGACCTCACTCGTCACTCTCAGATTCGGAGCCCTGTCAGAAAAGTATCAGTATTCAGCGATCTTGAATGGCTTGCAGAGCGACATACTGTGGCAGATCGGAATCCATCCTCCGCAATGGCACGGCCCAAGACCCTCCTATATGGTATTGCTCTTCACCGCAAGCTGTTGTTGACCATGAACATGCGGTCACGTCTCGAAGACCTGTGTTGTCGACCGTGCAAGCCAAGCGGCCTAAAGCGCTGCTCCGGGGGTTGATTGAGGCTGTGCAGGATTTCCCAGCCTCAGGCTTGTCACAGTTTGAGTTCCAAGTGTCAGAACATTTCAACAATTCCTATCATGCAAAACGTAGAGTAAAGAGCTCCTGGCAGCTGGCAGCTAGATTGAGATGGCAGCAGAAATCCGGATCTACCTCATGAATTTAGTACTTCCCGTTGTAAAGAGATCTGACCCCGCTAGTTGAAGGCTGCTTCTCCCAATATAGAAAATCGCGTTTACACGCTTAGTCAGTTGCTTTCAATGAAGTGTGTTTGAGAATATGAAACTACTGGAAATGCACCGTATGTTTCATGATCGATCGATGAAGAGTAGTTGAAGGGACGGAGTCACGTTTTATGGAAGTCCTCAAGACCCAAATCCCTTTGCATACATAAGGATTTCCTAAAGGCCCTAGTAGCTCATTCTATGGCAACTAAATCGGCCATACCCTCAATGCTTTTTGACCAGACACTCTTCCTTCTATCAGCGTACAGAGGGCCCGGTAAAAGGAAGCCGGGCGCCCAAGTAAACCCTAGAACTCCCTCTAGATGTTTTCTTAGAATCTCGCGGTACCAGTACACGGCCATACGACACAGTTGCAACCTTTAGTATGGCGCATACCCCCTGGCCCTGCCCCTGTAACCTCCACGATACCCACCTCGAGGAGGATAGCCACCTCGATCATATCCACCTCGATCAAAGCCGCCTCGCCCAAAGCCACCTCGTCCACCGCGAGGCCCTCCACGCCCTCCACCGCGGCCACGGGTCAGGCCTGGCAAATTGGTGCGCTTAGGTACGACCTAAGTAGATGTTGATCAGTAACCAGCAGCTTATGTCCAGAAGAGATGGAGGATATATGTGACAAACCTTTAGATTTCTACCCCTAAACATGCTCTCGTTAAGAACCAAAGCTTGAGCAACAAGATTAGGTTCCGTAAATTCCACGTACGCATACCTGCATCATACCATTAGCGGTCCATCTCTTGCCAGGCAGCGAGATAAATTAGGAGATGGCATTTTGGAGTCGAGATGAGGGCATGCGACACGGCAGTAGCCGTTGTGGAGAGACCAACCCTTTTGGATGTCCAGTAAACTTGTCCAAGAGAATAGTGACTCGATTGATCGAGCCACAACTCTGAAAATGCGCCTGAATCTCCTCTGGCGATGCGCCATAATCGACATTCCCAACAAATATACTACGCGCATCGATATCCTCCTTATCTTCTCGAAGGTCATGGGTTTCCTGGTCGAGCGACGCTTGCATTTCTCGCAGCTTTGCCGCCTCGGCTTCCATCTCAGCCACCCGTCTCTTCATTGCTGATATCTCTTCCTGCACACCATGTCATCAGCGCTCTTTTCTTGACATGTGTCTTAATAAGCCTCAATCCCTGACTTCTCGCGCCGAAACCATTGCGACGTGCGCGAGACGTTATGGCGGATGCTAACGAAAGGACCAAGCTCTTACTTCATCGTCTCCGCCATCCTCGCGTTTGACTTGCTCATCATCCACAGCAGTGCCATTGTCAGACATCCTGATCTTTCTGAAGCAGCTTTCTTTCACGTGGGTAGAAGCGCGCTCAGTGGCCTTTGAAAAGCTGTATATGCCGTGATAGACTTGAAGGATATTGAAGATTGGGATGTGAACAATTTCTCGTAGGGTTGTCTACATTGATATTGGATTGTGTATGAATTAGTTAGATGAAAGACCAGAAAAGTGACTTAAAGGGTCACGTTCATTGAAACTTCAATTAAGCTCCCTTCGAAGCTTCACGACAAATACTGCACTAAAACAAGAGCTACTGTAAATTACCACATTCGCTGCAGATCAAATCACTTTCGACTCTTTGAGTCTTGAGCCTTACCTTCTCTTAAAAGCTTTACATTGTCCTGATCATGTGATGTCCAGTTCCACCAAGAATGCAGGCGTAGTTCCTGCAAGCCTCTCCTTTTTAGCAATCTACAATCCTTCCCTCAGTCGCAGTGATGAAACCCTTCATGACCAGATTGTATATTACCATTCGAATTCACACGATATAAAACCGAGCCACAAGGCTGGAAGTAACGCCGAAAACGAAGATACACGCGAAGAAAAGAATGAAAGGTTGCGACAGATTGGCTTGGCCCAAGGCATGGTCGAATTCGCAAAGTAGTCATTCCATGCTGGCGCACAACAGCGACGTTTAGGACTGAGTACAAGGAGCAGGAGCTTTTCCGATGGCGAAGCGGTAGACTCCATTGAGACTGAAAAATCAAGGATCATTCTGCATGAGCTTGAGCCGAGTTGGTGGATTCTAGCAGTGAATACATCTTCCTTGCAATATCTGCACATATCTGATCCTTGTAATAGTCTGTCGATCTAACTCGCATCGCAAGTTCTTCTGATAAGTCTACTGCGACTCAGACGCTTGGTAAAACTGAACCCACAGTCGAGTACTCAGCTCGAGAAGTTTGTCCGCCACCTCTGCTTTTACAGCAGATCCTTAGAGCCCATCGCGTCTTTCTCCTTCATCACTCACCTACAATTACCGAGCTTCATGGAAGCTTAGCACGCCCTAAGTTCTGCGGCGTTCTCAAAGCCTTCTGGGATACATTTGTCTGGAACTGGGACGTATTGTTACATGGAAATCCTGCGGTGGATGTATTCAATGGTCTCAAGCTCGCTGCGGGCGGAGAGCTTGGTATAGGTGTGGGAGAAGAGGAATGGGGTAGTGGGGAGCGAGAAGTACTCGAAGGATTCATTGAGAGGACCGATGGCCTTGTGGATCTGGTCGTTTCGAGGTTTGGAGATGCGCCCCAAGTAGGGAACAAGCCAGACGAGAACTCTACGCCCACAGATGCGCCTACTAGAGCACAAAGGACAAGGAAAGAGTGGCAGGGACTCACCCAGGATCCAAGACCGTCAGATGGCGTCATATTCTCGGGCATCGGTGCCATCAATAGGTCTTCAGTCAGAGATATCTCCAGTTGGGTGGAAATGATTTTCAAGTACGGTGAGGGTGCTTATGGCATGCGAGACAACCCTTCTTCCACCTTCCGTCGCAAGCGGAAGAAGTCTCCGTCATCTATTATGAAGGCCGGCTCCAATCTCACAGGTGAAAATTTGCAGCGACAAAGGTCTCAGCCTCGACAGTCCTCAGAAGACCACGCGTCTAGTGAGTACCAGAAGCACTTAGATACACCCGTTGGTATACCTCCCCCTATTGTTGCACCAGTGAGGCCACACCCTGTCAAAGCTACTCTCTCCGCAAAGTCACGAGACAACGACGCGTCGAAAAAGCAATCTGGGATATCCGCCAGTGGACTGGAGGACCAGTCTACTTCTAGTACAGAGACCTTGATGAAGTATCTGACCCTCGGAGTCTATGGGTCTCAATGGGGAATTCCGCTGAAACGATCCATTATTCAGCGCCAAGACTCAAACCAGGAGAACCGTGGAGCAGACAATAAAGGACAGCCAGCGGCAGCGAGCAACATCAGCTCTTCGAAGGTCCAAGAAACATCTTACGGTTACTTCATGATTGGACTACAAGGTGACCTGGAGCAAGACATTATCGGCGACGATGAAGAGCCCGACACATGTATTGGTACAGATCCTGACAGTATCAATGAAACTCAAAGCTTGACCAACCGTACTATGCGAAGGACGGTACACGTTGAGCGCACTTCTGCGAAAATGGTCAGATCAAGTGGAATGGCAACCAGTAGTTGTGAGTGTTTCAATCTCTTTGCCAGACCGGATACTGACGGTTTATACAGACGAAGAAGCAGCGGCCGAGACTTATGACGCCCGGTTGCGGGTCGTTGTCTACGTAGTATGTATGATGGCTACGTGGCATGATGTTACATATTGATCTCTGTCTAGCAACAACCTTTCATCTTCACCTTCCTTTTCGAGCTCCATGTCGTTTCGCTTGCCTTTCCTTCTTTCTATCGCTCTCTTCACCATCAACTAGGACCTTTGCAGCGACCTCTGTTGGCATCGACTTCTCCGGGCAAGGTGTCTGAGCGCCTCTGGGAGGCTGCGGCACCCAAGAGTACCGCTTCCACTAAGAGTTCGCAACCGATCTGCGATCTTGTCTATGACCCCTCGAACTTGACGGTGCATACCACGATCCCCAACATCCCTGAGCCAGGCCTTACTGCGGAAGAAACAGCGGCAGCTCCTTGGACTAAGGTGGAGGCACTTACTGTACACTCGCAAATCCTCAACACATACATCTCGACTCGCCGGTACACGGCTGAGCTTGAAAGAACGTGCAAAACCAACCGAGGCTGGTGGGTGGTATGGATGCGCTTGCCCCATCCTTCGATCACCGAGCCCAGGCACAGCAGTATGTTCCGTGAGGCTTTTCTCATCCGGAAAGCCAGCGATTACGTTCCACCTCCCGCCAAGAAATCCACGTCAAGGTTTGGCCGCAACGTTAGTGCTTCGAGCGCAAGCAGCGGATGGGGACCGGGCAAGTTGGCAGAGGGAATCGGCATTGACGCCAGGCAGTACATTGAAGGGCTGCTCAGTCTTAATCGATAGCTTCCGAAACCCACGGAGAAATCGATCAGTTCACGCTGGACATGTACATAGCGGGGGGTTCATAAGGCCTCATGAGTACTCCGTAGATTGACATGGAACGAGTGAAAAGGCTTTGCTTTTTGCAATGCAGCTACCGGGCAGGCAATCGAGTCATGATGACATATATTTATATTATCCCCAAAAACCTTGGATTGACAGCCAGCAAACCCATTCATTAATTACCCTTGCTTAACGGCGGAAGATTCTGTTGTGCGCAGCAACCACTCACGTCGCGCACACTCGAGGATTCAATCACCACACACTCCGGGTTCACTTTTTGTTCTCGAACAAAGAGTGAAAGCGACTTTTCCAACTTCCAACATCGGGGTCTTGTAAATTTGTAGGTGATGGGTCAAGTAAAGCAAATCTACCAAGCGAGCCCTAAATGCAAACTTGGTGAACGGGGGGGATCCGCGTATGTAGTAAGTCCGGGGCGCAGTGGGCTGTGTACGAAAAGTTGTGATTGGGGTCCTGAATTGTTTGCAGGGAGGGGAGGAGTGGAGCAGGATTTTCGGTGGGATCCGAGATGGCTCTCTCCACGGTTATTACAGTGGCAATCGAATAAGTTGTCATGATCCTTATTCTACCCCTTGAGCTTGTGCCTCCTCAGTAAAGAGAGAGAGAGAGAGAGAGAGAGAGAGAGCTCCGTTGTATGGCTGACGTGTACCAATTCCGTGGTGCATACCACGGCTGGATGGAGTACAACTGTACAAGAGGAGGTGTTGCACACTCTGGTAGGCCATCGAATCACCGGGCGCTAAACATGCAGACAGCGCTAGCCAGAGCCCCCATGCCATAAATAGAGAATCTGATTGGATGAACAAAGAATCGTGCCCCCTGTCACACCAGCTAAACTGCTTCAGGTCTTACCCCTGAATGCTCAGGTTTTAGCGTGCACCTACGCCCCCGTTTGCCGGTTTTCTTTGTGCGGACCCAATATGAAGCATTATTGCCCGTCCCCCTCACTTGCTCTGCCTTCCTTCCTTTTCTCCAACCTCACTCACGACTCTTCTTTACATCTTTCACGTCGCCTACCCTTCAGGCATCACTGTCCTTTTTCAGAATTGCTGCTCCTAGTGAACAGCTTCCATTCATTCATTCTTTGAACAATTAGAATTCCACATTCCTTCCATCCAAGATTCGAGTGTGTGCTTGCACTTATAAACCCGACAAGAACCATCACGAAACACCAGGTCGCCAGTCGCAAGTCGATTTTAACACATCCATTGATTGGATACACATCTCGATCCCGCAACACTCATTACGAACAGTCGTTAGCAACAATGAAGTCCTTCAGCATCGGCGTCTTCGCCTCCGTCCTGGCCCTCGTCTCGGCCCTTCCTTTGGAGAAGAAAGACATGGTCGTGGAGACTGTCGTCGAAAAGGTTGTCAAGACCGTCGACGCCACCACAACCGTCTGGGTTTCACCGGGACAGACTCCAACTTATGCCGCTGTTGCGCAAAAGCAGGCCGACAACCAGCAGGCCCCGAAGCCGGTTGCTGCTCCTTCAACCACCAGCACTTCGACTCCTCCTCCCCCACCACCCACGACAACCTCCACGCCCGCGCCAATTGCCGCATACCAAGCCCCGACAACCACGTCCACATCTACAACCCCACCTCCTCCTCCCCCTCCCTCCACCTCGTCCACCGTCCCATCCTCCGTCGCTCCTGCTGTTTCTGCGTCAAGCGCCGCCGCCCCAGCTCAATCCTCCAGCTCTTCGGGAACGACCAGTGGTGGTTCCTGCAAGGACGGTGGCCCATGCTCCGGTGACATTACCGTGTACGACACCACTGCCGGGCTTACTCCTGAAGTATTCAAGACCTCTGGGTTTGGTGCTTGCGGCTGGCTCAACAACGGTACCTCGGAGGACGTCTTTGCTCTCGCTCATGGTGAGTCTCTTAGTTCACCCCCTGTGACCCATTATTCGAGTAAACCCCTTCTAACCATTCCTTCCAGAAATGATGGGCACTCAATCCAACGGCAACCCGTACTGCGGCCGCATGGCCACGATCACCCTGAATGGCAAGAGCGCCACCGGCAAACTCGTCGACAAGTGCGGCGCCTGCCAAGGCCAATCCATCGATCTGTCCGACCACCTCTTCGCTGCTTTGGGCGCCGATGTCACCACTGGACGTTACCACAACGTCGAATGGCATTTCTCGTCCTAGACATCTCTTCAGCGAGGAGAAGGAGCTTTGTGACTGCCTCGGGAACAGCGTTCTCAGAAGATCAGATGTCTGCTAGCCAGAGTCTAGATGCATGATCGCGCGTATGGCAAACTTTTGGGATTAACGAAAAAAAGGGATCTGGGATCTTGTGTGCCTGGAGCAAATATAGAAATGGCCTGTTTTTTCTTCTGACATGACGGGAAGCAACTTTAAGGAACGGACATTTCTGTACATACTTGGGTCTCTCTCCCTCTCTCTCAGGGAGGAACTCGACGAAATACAAAAATTGCATCTGGAACATCCTCGCGATTGAATCGAGATTTGTTGCTGTGACAATGTCGGTGCAACGCCAACACTCATCTCATCCTCCCACCCACCCTCCCATCCCATCCCCTTTCACCCACCACACAGACTCCCTCTGAACAAAACCTCCACCCTCTCCTCTCCTCTCCACTTCACCCATGCCCTCCCTCCCTCCCTCCCTCCCTCCTATCCCCCTTCCCACTCACTCCCCCAACTCCCACTCCCCCAACTCCCACTCCCCCAACTCCCCCAACTCCCACAAGCCTCGAAGATCCATCAAGTCACGCCACAGAAACACCCCGCGTACAGCCAACAAACAACTAACCCTCCTCTTCGGTGGAGGGAAAGGGGGGGTGGGGGGGGGGTGGGGGGGTTCGTGGTTGTGGGTTGTGGGTTGTGGGTTGTGGGTTGTGGGTTGTGGGTTGTGGGTTGTGGGTTGTGGGTTGTGGGTTGTGGGTTGTGGGTTGTGGGTTGTGATTATAGGGATGGAGAAGGAGAAGGAGAAGGAGACATGAGGACGAGGACACACACACGCACGTGTACAACGAAATTCCATCCATCCAGGTTGGAGGGAGCAATCAATCGCCGTCGTTTTCGAGCCGGGTTCACACGGGAGAACAGAGGAAAATAGGGAAATAGGGAAGTGAGATGGAGAAGGGAGCTCAGATGTAAGATAATCTCTATACATAGATCACTACCCCGTCACTCAGCCATCCGCCCTTCTGCTCTCTCTCCCTCGTATTCATCATCCGCGCTCAAGTCTCTTGGGCAAAAGCAATGTGGAAAGGACGTACTTACACCGGTATGTCGGATGTGGTTTTCGTGGTTGCACATGTAAACGTGTTCGAGATATCATCATGTTACATACGTTACCGAGGCGTTTATTGAAATATCTATCCGACTCGGCTTCAATGGTGTCTGTCGTAAGGTATATATATATGTATAGTATCCTTAAGTTTCAAATTTTCAGCACCGCCACATTGCTCCCACGCTAAGGCCCACTTCGTGCTTTTACTCCCCCGATGCTCCCCCATGCTCCCTCGATGCTCCCTTATGCTCCCTCAGTGCTTCCTCAGTGCTCCCTCTAAAGCGAGCAGGGCCGTATTAGGGGGAGTAGCAAGGGAGCAAGGGGCAGCATCAATGGAGTATCGAGAACGTGAAAAGATCGCTATTGGGTAGTGCAGTGGCGTAGTAATTGGAGCCTAAAATGGGTGAATTCCAACCCACAACCAAGACAGTAGCCTATTCTAATGCATTCGATTTAATGGATGTGACAATATGCCTATGTCATTTCCGGGAGTGATGTCTTAACTAAGAAGGGTTCTGAGATGGGTTGGAGCTCGGACTTAGCATCTCTTCCCGTGCTGTTTTGAGAGATAGGTGTGCTGGTAGAAGCTTGCACTCTTGGGTTTTCCTTGGAATCTTTCCCTTCCTGTTCTTCGGAATTTTGGCGCTCCAAGTCTGGCGGGGCGGGGCTTAACTTAGGCGGTTTCATTGACGTACCGCTCGTTAGGTAGCTTGCAGTCGCGGTGAAATTCCTCGGAGTGTATGTCCCGAGATATTTCCGATCCCAACCCTGTCGATTTGTCGTCTTTTCAAGTTGATAGATCTCGGTCTCCTTCGGAACCCTCGCTTTCCATGGAAAAGGCTGCGTTTGTAACATCCATTGACAGTAATCGAGTTCTCCGAGGAAAACAATGCCAGTCGCTTTTTCTTGTTTTGCAAACTCTGTCAGAAGCTCTGCTCCACTTTCCAATCGAGATCTTGGATCATTCTGGGCATAGATTTCTTCTTCTAGTCGGTATACTCTTTGTTCAATCCAAACACGATCGAGGTGTCCTACCCAGGCCGTATTAAAATCACTTGTTTCGGATGTAAGTGCTGCTTCGATCTCTTTGATAGTGGTAACTAGAGAGATGAGCCGGTCCATTTTGGTCGTTTCTGGACAACAACTAGCGCAAATTCTGTCGTCCACCCTTGTCTTATAGGGAAGATACTTCGAGCTACCTTGAACACATACTGTGAGAGCGGTTCGCACAGCACACGCACATGGGGCACAATATACATATACATTTCCCAGAGGCAAATTTGCCTCTATTGCAGCATTTTGAAAGTCACTGACATCGTAGTTTGCTTGGCGAAGCATTTCAAGATCATCCGAGTCGAATTTCACGTTCATAGACTTCGTGATTCGACGTCCAAGAGTTCCTTCTCTAGCAAGTGATGTACTTAATCCTGGAAGGAAGCTTTCCCCTTTTTGTTTTAAGCTCATGAGCCCGAATGCCTTTTGTTGACAATACGTCTCCGAGTCGTTAGAAAAGCAGCCGGAGGTAAATACAAAGTAGAATTTGGTGTTTGATGAGACACTGAGGTCGAACCCTTTATGAATGTGAGTAAGGTGATCGCGTCAATCTGTTGATACAAAATTTACCCTTGTGGACCAAAGTAGATCCGATGGGAACATCTGTGCTTATCGTAGTCTCGGCGACATCGTGCTCTACGCTCTTGGTATCTTGAAGCCACTCCCCAACACTTCGACGGTCGATTGTCCCAGCCTCCGAGGCCATCAAGATGGCACTGGCAACATCTGACCAGTTTTGATACGTTCCTTCACAAGCATTTTGGACTAAGCGTAACCTTGAAAGGGTGAGGGAAGCGATGTCCTTGTGGACCATTTTATCTTGAGATCGCGCTGAAACTGGTATGATGTTATGTATATCAACGGTAAGATCTTTGATGTGATAGATGAGGGCCTCAAACTTGGCTTTATCGTGGATGGCCCATTTCGTCTTTGACAAAATATTGCCTTTACTCTGGTTTGTGGGGGATGAGCGAATCCGCAGGTAAGACTTTCGAAATCGATCCATTCTATTGGAGCTGAGGTAATCTGGAGAATTTTCGGCCGAAAAAGGGGCGGTTGTACTTTCCACTCCATACTCTTTTCGAAGCTTGTCCGTGCTCGAGAACAGCGATTCGATGGAGTGGAGGCACCTGTGTATAAGTCCGCCTTTTGAAGAGTCTAGATCTGGGTGGCGTCCTTCCTCAATAGATTTAGAGATACCAACCAGATCACCCCAAGTAAGCAGTCGCTCTTTTTGGCAGTCGAGTTTCGCGAGCAGAAGGTCAAGATCATTCGCGAACGATTTGGCGCTCTGGAAGTAGTCGAAACATTCCAAGCAAGAGCTGAAGAGAGTCGCGAGGGTCACCGCACTAATCGACAGACTGATCGGCTCCACAGGTATCATGGCTCTAGAGCCTTAGGTCAGCGTAGGAATTCAGAAATACGACTTTCAGCAAATGCGCTCTCCTGAGAAAATTAAAAAGCGGAAAAGCGCAATATCGAGGGTCCTTGGGTCAAGGAGCGACGGGGTATATATAGACTAGAAGAATCTATCTAGGGAGGCAAAGCAAGTATAGCGTAGAAGAGGAAAGCTCTGCGCGGAGATAAGTTAATTCGATTTGTGTACCGAAACATGAAGAGATAAACATGCAAAGCAAAGCAAAGCACAGGCGCAGTCTGGCCGGTAACAGCAGATGGGCCTCAGTGAAGTGATCAACAATAAAGGCAGCTCAAGCCGATACCGATGGAGCCATTTCAGGCTCCCACCTGCTGCGCCCTTGCACTGCCTCATAGTGCTCCCCCTTGCTCCCTCGTTGCTCCCTCTTGCTCCCTCTCTGCTCCCTCTAAAGCAGCTTTGCTCCCTTTCCCGAACCAAAACGGCAATCCCCGATCCTCAGTTCGGGGCGTATATAATGTATATATATATACTCGTAAACCATTCAAGAAAACAAGAAAACAAGAAAACAAGAAAACAAGAAAAAAAGAAAAAAAAGTCCATCAAACCTCGCTATTCATCTGTACTCGTCCCCCTTGCAATTGGCGCTTCAAGCCGCCTGTTTAGTTCTTGGGGCTGGCGGGAAAGAGGATGAGGAAAAGTTGAGAGTCGAAGATGGGGAAAAGGGGTGTGCGAAAACGGAAACTATCCTTGTTATATCTCCGTCGTTTTGCATAGGGGAAATTCGCTCCGTCTTGTTCTCATGAGTCATGACAATCATCCACTACGCATCTCCATCACACGCAAACAGAAAAGCAAACCCACTTAATCAAAACTCTCCACCCTCACAATCCCAACCTGCTGCCTTCCCCTCCCCGCCTCCCTCGTCCTCCCTGTCGCTCTCGCCGCCGCCTCCCTCGCCCTCAACCCCGCCCCCGCTGCCTGCGCCCTCGCTCTCGCCTGCGCATCCGCAGCAACCGCGACCGATCTCTGCGTCGCCGCCGCAGCTGTTTCGCTGGCTCGCCGATGGGCGTCGAGCGCTTGCTCGCGGGCCCTAGCGCTAACATCGAGGCCATGCTGGAGGCCTCGGGCGCTGGCTTCACGGGCGCGGGCGGAGGTGTCGAGGGATTGTTGGCGGGCGAGGTTTGTGGCGTTGGCGACGACTTCGCGCCAGGAGGGTTGGCGGGCCGCTTCGGGCCGGTGTGCTTCGCCTCGGCAGGAGTGGGAGCTTGGGCCAGTGCCAACTTCGCCGTCCCTTCTTCCGGCTTTCCAGCCTCTCAATCTTTTTTCTTCCTTTTTTATCGCCTTGACCTCTTTCACTGCGCTCTTCACCTCCCGCTTAATCTCTTTCTTCTGCGTCTTCATCTGGTCCTTGACCTCTTTGCTCTGTTGCTTGCGCTCCTGCTTTGAGAGCGGACGAGGCTGAGAGCGCAGGTCTTCCCGCAGTTGGCGGACGGAGGAGGCTAGGTGAGCCAGTGTTGCGGGAGAGGCGCGGAATTTGTTGAGGGAGGCGGACACGCCGGCGGCGGTTGTGCCTTCAAGGTCGGTGGTAGAGATTGAGGGGATGGAAGAGGAGGACGAGGATGATGAGGATGAGGATGAACGAGAGCGTTGATGGGTAGGGTGTGGTGGAAATGGCATCGATGGTGGCGGAGGATTAGAAAAGCTATCAGGTATAGGCGGGTAAAGAGGCTGTGGGGATATCGAAGCACCATAAGACGTAGGTTGGGCTGATATCGCCCTGGACACTCCTGAAATCGCAGATGTAGGGAATTCAGGGTACACGTGGATGCCTCGTGGGCCAAAGAAGCCCGAGTTCCATTCTCCAACGACCAGTTCAATCTGCTCTTGGCGCTCGGGGGTATTGACTTCAGCAACACGGTGCCTCCTCTTGTTGTCATCGTGTTTGGTCGCCTCGTCCAGTGGACTAAGGTGATTCTCGGGTAGAATGTAATTCACAAACGTGCTCCAGTCAGCATCACTGACGTCTCTGGCACGATATCTCTCTACAGGCTGCGGGAAGCTAAGGTCTTCTCGAGTCACTTCAGAGTCCAGTATTATCTGGTGTCGAAGGACAAAGTTGGGGTACTGGCCAGTGCATGGCCGGTCTTCAAAATATGCTGCGGCAGATGACAAGGCTGGTTCTTCCGGTGGTGGAATGGGCCGAGTGTATCCACCTCTAAGAGATGTCCTAATGGGCAGACTTGTAGTATTCCGCTCGAAAGCAGGTAAGTCCGCTGCAGCTGTAGTGGAGGAAGGCAGCTCTAATCCTGCTGTTGGCGACGTCGATGTGTGAGGGTCTTCTGAGCTGTATGGTGGAGGAGGGAGGTCTTCAAGATTAGAAGGAGATAAAACACGCATGATTGCTTTCGATATCTAGATAGCAGGTAAAAGCGTACTTTAGATGTCAAGGATTGAAAAGGTGTAATCAACGAGACTGCTGAACTGCTGTATCATATACTCCGCAGCTTCGATGGAATAGATGTTGAAGGTTACAAACTTACAGTAACAAAAGATCAACCCCGCTATGATTGTACAGGAAAAACAGGGAAATCAGGCAACAAGCACAAAACCGACGGCCGAGGACTCGATGAAAATCTTGATCCAATGATAATGGGTTTGTCTGAGGCTTGCATGAGTTACGCGGCCAGCTTACGTCCACAGCCGAAAGATGTGTCGCTCAAATGAGTTACTCTCGAGTCTTAAAGTGATTTGGTTAGGGGGCTGAGGCATCACCGATTACTTTAAGGTACTACAGAGGGTACGCAAGAATAGTCCGAGCATGTCCAGTGTTGCTCGAGTCCTGATTGCTATAGAGAGCAACTGGTACTGATTCCAGAGGGGGAAAGCAAAGAGAGACAAGAATCGTTTTTTAGGTGCTTTACTGATCAAATCTCCCTAAGAAAGAGCGATGTGATATCTCTACTGTGGTACGTCCTGCCAATCGCACGATGATATCTTACGTAATCATCTCATGAGCCAAACCCATCATCAGCTCAACTCGTAGAAGCCTTTCTCAGCCCTCGTACCTCTAGCTTCCTCCTCCACATTAATCGCGACCCCTTCCTTCAAAGCTCTTTCGATTGCCTTTCTCTTAACTTGGCAATCTGCCATGTACTTACATTTCGTCTTTTCTCTCCAAAACGGATCATGCACACATGTCGAGCCGTACAGGTCCACACACAAGGTCAGAACAACCAGTCCCGTCGTCGTTGATATTAGGCCCAGGGAGGTGAGAGAATGGGCTAATGGTAGGCATACGAGAACGATTGAGATGGCTGCGCGGAAGATTAAGCGGAAGCATTTTGTAACGCGTTGGCCTTCAATTTCTTTGTGGGCGTGGGTTAGGGAGATGATGCCTGACGAAAGTAAGCTGCTTGAGGGAGACGGGAAACAGGGGTATCAGGCCAGCTGGGGGATGGGAAATTACCCATGCATCCCAGGGCGATTCCCAGTCCAGCACAATAGAACCACCGTAACCCGGGGGCGATCTCTGATTCGGAACGGCCGATGTAGGCTTCGCCTAACGTTTCTTTGTCGGTGTTGATGCAGTCGCTGGCAAGAACTAGTTTGGATAACGAGGCCCCCGCAAGGACGTAGCTCATGATGAATGGTAGATGAGCAGATACCCAGATTGTAGCTGGGTACAATTTTCAACGGGTTGTTGATGATATGAAGGTGGAAAATATCTTACAAGATATTACATGCCGGCGAATCGCGTGGGTGTGTAGATTATATCCGTCTGGAATCGGATCAGTTCTGACCATGAAAAGACGTGCTTGACGGTTTTACCAATATCAAAATATAGCCAATTGAAGCAAAAGGCTTGAATCAAGCCAAGGGCCGCTTTACCAAAGAAACTGAGTTAATCAGCAAGACTGGAGCTACTGTGGACACAGGTGCATATCATACGCATTGACGCCATATGGCGCTTTGTTTTGGTAGAGGAGATTCACTACTGAGTATCCGAAGACAAGAGTCACAAATGCGTTCGTCCGTTCAGCTATGGTTCGTTAGAGAACGTCCTTCACCAGGCGAATCTGCATACTCTTATGCTCTATATTGACAGCTATAGTAGGATCAGTCTCAAGCACTTTCCTTCGGTATAGCATAGCTCACCAGGAACAAAGTCAAAGAATTTTCGGATTCTCCTCTGGAGCTTGGGATGCACCAGGCGAGGACTCATTGTAATGAACATGAGCCAGAGCGCGCCAAACAGATCTACTTGACAGTCAGCTGTGACTGGCTTTCATGAAAGCACGCCGAGAGGGTCTGCAGTAATCTTACCTAAAAGTATAGCAATCCAGATTATGGCTAATCGATTAGGATAGTCGAGGTGAACGCTTGCGATCCACAATACACTGGGGATGGCTACGATGATAGCATTCCCGATCGTGTAGCCACGCACCATGGGTATCAAATATGCCATCCAAATGTAAGAGACTCCAGAGAAGAGTCTCTGGGCGAGCTAGTATAAGATGTCTACTATTAGCGTAGCCTTGAATAGTTGCCGATGAAGCCTATGCATCCAAAGTGAAAATCCTCGTATCATCTGCATTGCCGAAAACGTCCAGGATCCCAATTCGTCTACTCATCGAACAGAATTTCTATGGAGACAAGACTATAATTACTCACATAGAACGATATTAGCCGAGCGTATGTGGTATTGAAGGCTTCACTAATATTCAAAGTATATCCAAAAAGGGAGATCATCACGAATAAGACACAGATGCGCTGGAATATGTCGTCTAAGAACAGTTAGCAGTGGTACTGTTGAAAACAACAACCAAGTTAGCAGGCACCTGTCTCTGGACGGAGCTAGAAGTTAGCAGTGGCCGCCGATGTACGTATCACAAGTAGCGTACCAAACCAGCTCACAATCAGGGTGAGATCACTCCACATTTTCCAGCCCAGAATGAATGTAATGGCAAACCTAAGCAAGCCAATGCCATTGGGATTCGCGGAGGCATTGTCTCCCACGATGGCTATGATGCCGACATAGAGGAGGTCCATGAAAAGCTCGAAGGAAGCTACCTCTTCGATCTCTGCAGCTCGCCAGATTAGGCCCTTATGGAAGTATTGCCGCACTACTGGCCTCTTCCAGAACCGCAAGGCGACGTTCGGCATCCCAATCGCGTCTTTCGTGAGCCGAGGAATGATCGAAGGTAACAGAGCTCGCAGACGAATCCGGCTCTCGTGTTCCTATGTTAATTCGCATCAGCTCCTAGGGAACTACGGTGAAGAAAGTACATATTGTCACGTACTCAAATGGGCGGCGTAGCCGAACTTGGAGAAATTCGCATCCAGGGAAACGCCATGCTCAGTCAACATATGAAGCTCTTTTGAAAGTATATCAAGCTGTAAGTGAACGTCCTCAAAATCGTCGTACAAGTCTCCGTGTTTTTGGCGCAGATCATTCCGCCTTTGATCGTGGTGAGCGTGAATCTCACGTACTGCATCAAGCTAAGTTTCATTAAAAAACAGCTAGTTGTGAACAGCAGGACAACTCACATGCTCCGGAGAACCGTGAATGTAGACATCAAAATGCTCGTCCGGCTCAGTTGTACTCAGTGTTCTTTGAAGTCTTCTGTGTTCTTCGGGCGAACCCGCAACATGTACTCTTCTTCCGTTCGGCTTCAAGAGCTTCCTCAGTCGTTTGCCATTGTGCTGAGGGCCGATGTGTAAGCTTTCGCCAGTGGCTGTTGGCGTAGAAGCCATGGGTAAGCCTTGGATGGAGTGAATCTTTAGACGTTATACGGGCTTCAAGTAATTCTCAGGAATAGAATCTTCGAGCAAAGGACGCTCCAGGCAACGTAGTGGGTGTACATACTCATGTTAGTAATCAGTCATCCCTGGATCTGTTCATGCATAGTCATGATCTGAAGACGGGAGCCAAGCTGAGCTTGTTTCACTGCATAAAGGCACCCCTTCAAACCGCAATCGAGGTACTCGTAACTCGGGGCGCACATTGGGAGGCTACCCAGGCTAATCACGATTGCATACCTACCTAGGTTAATATTCTTTCGGACACGCTAAACTCATAACAGACCTTATGCTACATATTAACGGCGATCAGGATAGGTGCAGATTTTCCCCAGGATGATCCGTTGGCTAAATTTGTTCTTCGAGTCCTCTCAATGTCGTTTCATGGTCAATTCATTCTAAGGTTGCTTTCGAGTTAATGATCGTACATTTCTAGAAGTCGGAGAGGCTGGTTATCCATTCGAACAGACCCAAGTAGAGTGGGTGAACCATTTTCAGTTCAATACCTAACCAACGATTTCTGATCCGCCATCACAAAGCTACCCCTGTCTATCACATGTTATCGCGTTATTCGTGCTTATTTGTATCTTACCATACCTTTTTGATATACTTCATTTGTCTGTTCGCAGGAATCCTGTTGCTTTTGTCGGAGTGACTAGGTCATAGCTTCGCAGACACGCCCAACAACCGAGCAGACTACCTGCGCGCAGAGCTCGAGAAAACTACCTCGACAGACTGGAAGGACAAGATTCACTCGTTTGAGGAGTGATGTGAGCGCGATGCGGAGGATTCCAAGATATACAAAACGGAGTGCAGGTCCATCTTGATTGACATGAAATAAATCTCAGATGCTGTGTGGTGTGGTGTACATGCTAAGGGTCTGGTCTGTGCACCTATCAATATTCCTTTCTAGGCCTTACTCTCATTCCGTTCTACCAAATCCCCCACTCCCAAAACCCTCCCAACCTTGACTTTTCTCTTCTTCCCTTTTACCTTGCCTCCGTCCTTCTCCGCATCTTCCCTTTTTCCGACGTCCCCAACCTCCTCCCCCTCATCTGGATCCGCATCCAGGGTTTGCTCTCTTATAGAACCCAGGTCCATCTTCATACTGTATGCATCTTCTTGATCGGCATAGTATTTCGCTTCGACCTTCTCCACTTGGAACCCTAAAGTATCACGGTATAGCCGCAGGGCAGCAATATTTGACACGCGCACGTGCAAAGAGACGTACTGTGCCCCGAAAGTCTCAACCATGGCTCTTTCTATATGAGTGTTGAATGTTAGTTCTTGAAACACGATCGAACATCTCTCGCAACAGAAGATTGCCCTTCAGATCCCGCTTGAGCTTTGGCAAAAGACATCTGCAATTCCAACACTAAGAGACATCTACGTACGGCTCTGTCTCATTAACTTCTCTGCCAAGCCTAGCCTCCGATGCGTCCTCATAACGCTCAAGCTTGTGATGTGCCCATGCTGTACGCCATTCACTGGCTCTTCTTCCATTTTTGCGAGAACATAACCAACAATTTTTGGAGGGTCATAAGGCGTACGCTTGGGACGAGATGTGTCGACTGCAACGTATGAGAGCTGTGGCCATGATAGAGCGTGATACAAATAGTACTTTAGAAAGTAATTCTCTGGAAGATTCGTAATATTCGTCGATTGTACATGGGGAATATCAGAAGGACGCAGGACTCGGATATCCATTGAGAGAGCAGGGCGGTGCGTGTCACAGTATCAAAACAAGCGGTCAAAAAGAAACATTCCTGTGTGATTGTGTTAGGGTGTGTTAGAGGTTCGTTCATTCACCTGAAGGCTTTGGTGTTGTACCACAGGTAATGAATATATCTTAGCGTTGGAGCTAAGCGTGTAGGGTAATGCCCAGCCATAAATTTATTACAATCGCGTTCCTCTCACTTCATGATTGACAACACCGAAGATCAATTCGACAGAACAGGAAGAACCTACAGCTTATGCTTTGCCTGTTCGATCTACTCAATCTGCTATATCAAGACGTACCTACAGAAACTGTGCAGACTGTCAGCTAACACAAATACGCCTCAGCCCCTCAGTTCCACCTAACGCGCCGCAAAGTACACTACAGACCAACCAGAGTCACGCACGCCGTATGTTATATGTGTGCTTACCCCTCTGCCAAAACCATTCTCATAAGTACAGGCTTTCCATAAAAGTTCATCTCCATTGCTACGCCCCAAACCATTCCCATTTTGCTCCGTGGGTGCAGCCTCCAACACAATTTGCGCATGTGTGCAAACCTGATGTTGGGACACGAGCTTACACATGAACAGCTTCTGCAGAGTATCTACCTGTCTCATTGCTACACCACGTTCAAGCTGCTCCTTTAGGAGATCACGACAAGATGCCCGAACATGATCCTCTCGGTGATCTCACAGCTTCCCCCTCGAGCGGAGCCAGAGCTTTTGGCAGAACAACGAGCAGATATCGTTTTGGGCAAACCAACGCACTTGGCCCACGAATCACTGCTGCCACGCAGGAGATACAGATCGCACTTGCGAACAACAAAGCCAGTGTGAACGAAGAACAGCAGGCACAACTTCGACAGAAGATGCGAGAGCAAGCCGAGGCAAAGCAACATGTTGTGACAGCAGTTGAGGCCAGAAAGCTAGAAGTACAGAAGGAACATCAGAAACTCTATGAGAAATTAACGATCAATGTTCAGGAAGAGCTGCGGGAGTTGTACGATCAAGAGGTGAAGGCGGAGGCCTGGGCTAAGGCCGATGATGTCAAACGGGAGATGCGCCAGCAATTGGCAAAGGATCTCACTAATGAGGTCAAAGAGGAGTTGAGGCAAAGGCTCCGAGCGGATATCCAGAAAGAGCTCCCCTCAAAATATGCTGAGGAGATAGCAGAATATAGAAGGCTAGTAAAAGAACGCGTGGAGAAGGATTACCCTCCATTGCTCAAGGCCGAGCTCAAAGCCAAGCTTGAACCAGAGATTATTGAGGCGCTTAGGACCAAGCTCGAGCCAGAAATCGCCGAAGAGTTGAGGTCCACGCTCAAGCCAGGCATTATCGAGGCGGTTAAGATAGAGGTGAGAGCAGAGTTGTACGATGCTGAAGCGTTGCGTGAGGGATTGAAGCCATCTCTTCCCGAGGTCGACGTGAAAGATGAATCGCCATTTGTCAGTGAACCCGATCTTTCGGATTCAGAGGGCGGCAATGCTCTCGAGCGTCAAGAAAACGTAGAGGAGAAAAAGCGTAAACTTGAAGGAGAGCGCTACACTACCTGGCCTCCGATGGAAGAGGAATTTGATCATGAGTCGTTTTCGTACGCTCATGCCGGCACCAAACACTTCCGCCACACAAACATACAGCACGATAGTCACTATTTTGATCGGGATGAGGCGAGGTTCAATGGGCAGTACGAGTCCAACTTTGACGATGAAGAAGGGTCCACTGGAGCGCGACCAAATTCTGGCGCCTATCATGGCATGAAGCGTTCTCGCCTGGCTAGCCATGGACCTAGCAATGGTGGCCGCAACATACAAGGCGCCCGCGAAGATAATGGCGGTGCTACCACACATGTTCTGGGAGAGTCACGGCTGGAGCCCGTAAACGACTCCACACATAGAGCATTCGAGCGAAATCGGCACGAGTTGGATAGTGAGAACGATGATTCTGATAACTACGGCATGTCAACAAGCTTGTCAAAGCGTATCAATCAGCAATTTCTTGCAGGCGCATTCGTCGACGACAGTGACGCTCCGGATGACGACAACCTAGTCAAGGATGAAGTCCTTTTCACGAACGATGAGCAAGCCCTTCCAGAGGACCATTGGGAGGACCTCGGTGACGATTCTCAACGGGCGGATGAACTTAGCGACGACTCTGAGGAAGGGTACGGAGAGAACGTTAACATCGCTATCAAAGAGACCTTCTATCCGTCACAGGTCGATGACTCTAGTGATATGTATGAAGAAGGGTACTATGAGACTGGAGAGGCTGACTTTAACATCCGCGTCAAATCCTCAGAGGTCTATCCACCGTCAGCCGACGACTCTAGTGGTGACGACTCTAGTGGCGCGTCAGAGCAAGAATACGATTCTAACGATGAGAGCGAAGAAGAACAAGAGTACGATGTTTATGATGAGAGCGAAAATGAGAATGTGGGAACCAAAGCTTCTGAGACATTCCACACGTCACAGATAGGTGACTTTCGTGGCTCATCCAAAGATAACGCAATTGACTTGGGCGACTCTGATTCTGATGAAGAGACTCGGCTGCCTCCGAACACCCAGACCATGGGGTTCTCTCCTCACAATCTCGGCTTATCTTATGGGTACTCCAGCAGCGATGAAGCTCAGAGTCATGACAGTCACGATGTAGACGGGGACGCTACGAACGTTAACGTAGTTCAGGACGCGCTTAATGACCTACCTGACTCCAATTCTAATCCAGCGGTAATCCAGAAGGGCTCCCTCAAGCACGGAGAGAATCTGGCTCTTGCCAAAGCAGCTTGTGTTTCCGCAGAGCAAGCACAGGAAATTGGAGACGACGATGGGTACGATGATGAAGAGACCCTGGTGGAAGATGTTGTTACCACGGTGGTCAAGACCATCAAACACGACGAAGGGAATGTAGTCGAGAATATCAATGTTGCCGTGGTAAAGACCATCGAACAAGAAGAACTTTGAGTGCATAGCCGAGGATTGTCATTTAGAGCGTTTTGGAGTTTGGTTTGAATGATACCCCCACACTGCCACGGCAGACGTGACTGTTTCAGCTATGCCCCGGTTAGGCATTTACAACAGCGGAGATACCCCATCGAGTCCACCATGCATCAGCGAGCGAGGCACCTTTTTTTTTCATCATCACATTGGTTTCATCTAGCTCAGCACGAGCGGCCTACCTTCACAGACGCGGCCAAAGTGCCTACATATGAGCAGCAACGGCCTTTTATCAGCAGCGACCGAGTGATTTTAGCAATTTCTTTTCCGATTTTTAGACCGCGTCCCTTCTCACACCCCGTCGAACCGACCAATCGTCAGTACGTCACGATTTGAAATAGTCATGTCAGCCTACCCTTCGACCCATCAATCCACGGTCTCCAATTACCCAATATATACAACCAGTCTCGACTGCCCTAGGCTATGTCCCGGACCTCAGCACAGCTTGTTATCAACAAACGGGAATTCACGCTACCCATTACCCTGCCCTCAGGCTTTGTCTCATCCAGTCGACTGACTTATATGTCCCGGATTGGAGCGTTTGGGGGAGATTGTGGGAGCGGAGAAGGAATGAGTGGGAAGAGGAAAAGCGGGGAGAGGGGGAGTGGAGGGAAGGGAGAAAGGGCGGGAGGGGACGACGGGGATTGGGGGTTTGTGATTTGGTGGCAGTTTATTTTTGTGGGGAGGGAGCGAGAGGAGGGGATTGTGGTTTTAGACGGATGGTTGTGTGGAAATAGAAATAGCCAAAAACAGTTGGAAAATATTTGTGTGCCGTTCATGAGTCTGAAGAATGAGGTTGATAATCTTTGTCTGCAGGAGAATCAAGGTCTCCAAATACAATACTCATGAAGCACAAGTACTTTGGATGATTCTCGTCGACCGTGTCTACAAGAGATACAATACCTCCATATCTAATACCTAACCAAACAACGGCGCCCAGCAACCCTACCCACCATGCCCCAACGCCAGCAATGCCTTCTCTCGACCCCTCACCAGACTCCTCTCACCAACGCTACAACCACCGCTCCCGCCAGCAGTAAAACACCCCCACTCACTCGTACGGTGCTCGCACCCGACGGCACAATCCCACAGCAAGGCCGCGAGTAGGTGACATTGTTATGCAGCGCCGCGACTTCGAAAACCGAGCCGGGGAAGGAGCCTTGGTTGTAGTAGTCTACAAGGAGGAAGTTTGGGGGGCGGGGCCATAGTGCTGCGTAAGGGGGAAGGGGGGCGTTAGTTGCTGTTTGTGGTGTATGCGGGATGGGGGACAGGGGAGGAACAGGGGCAGGAGGGAGGGTTACCAGCGCAATCATCAGCCATACGCCCCAAACTCCCAGATCCATTAACGGCATTAGTCTGGTTGAGCAAAACGGTTGTGGGGACCAGGAGACTGGTGCCGGCAAATGAGATTTCAGTATTGAGGTTATGATTCGCCAGATACATCCTCTGCTCCGCATCCGGCCTCTTCAAGTTCGGCGGCCTTTGCTGCGTGCAGGGGAAACTGTCGTTGGTGGGGCTGAACGGCGTCTCCCACATCTGGCTGAACTCGTCCAGGATGTATGGGACTTGGGTCTGGTTGGCGTTGTAGTCCATAAAGATGACGGCGCGTTTCTGGGTTAGGATCAGCCCGGAGAGGGTCGGCCAGTCGTCGATGGCCATGGGGATTTGGGACGGGGTGTAGGCCCATTTTGCAAGGCCGGACGCTTCGAGGGGTTGGGTGTAGTTGCCTACGCCGATGAAGTCGGCGTTGCCGATGAGGAGGGTGACGACGTCGTAGGGATGTGTGGAGATCCAGCGGGAGATGTTTGCGAAGTATTCTTGCGCGGTGCCGGCGTTGAGGAGGTCGCAGGAGGTGTGGCAGTAGAAGATTGTGTTGTTGACCCAGTGGGTTTGGCCTTGCAGCAACCGGATGCCGTCGTTGAGTTGTTTGGTGACGCGCAGGGCTTGGTTTGCGGCGGCGCTGTTGGGGTTGACAAAGGGGGAGTTGTGGGCGCCGATATAGGTGATGTTGCTGTATTTGCGGGTGCAAAATTCGGGGTAATTGTTGCAAGGCTGGGTGTTTGTGGGGGCGGCGGAGGTAGATGCTGAGACGGTGGCCGTGGAGTTGGAAGTTGCCGTGCTATTGAGAGGAGAGGTGCGGGCAGAGCCTTGGAGGAGTGTTATGGAGTGGGATGTGCTGGATGGTGATGAGGTCGGGAAGGAGGATCCATTGGCTGCGGCGAATGTAGTGGCTAGCAGCGATATTGAACCGCTTCGGGTTCCACTGATGATGGTGCTCGTCGACGTGTAGGTGTAGTAGGTCGCTCGAGAGCCGGTGGGGACGAGGTCTCCCCCAAGATTTGCTATCGACGACGCTGAGCTTGACGCCGAACTAGAGGTCGAGCCTGACGTTGAGGTCGACCCCGAAAGGGTGGTGTCGCTGGACTGCGCATAAGTTCCAATGGCCAGTAGCAGGCTGAGCGAAGAAGAGAGAAGCATGTGAAATCGGGAAATGCTGACAAGGAAAGTGAGAAGGGAAGTTTAAGATGGGAACATCCTAGGGGCTTTGGAAGAAATGGTTGGTAACGAGTGCTAGAAGGAGTTGTTTTGCTTGTTCTAGGTATCATCTCAAGCTGTTGACCAGTTCAAGGTAGATAAGGTGGACATGCAAAGCCTCGCCAATGTCAATGTCAATATTTCCCTTCGATAACGGATGACGCACAATCGCCAAGGACTCTCTGTATCCGCCCGCCGCGGTACGCACGGCTAACACTTTCCTCTTCTCCTTCAACTGGAATACACCACAGTACTTCCAAAGAGAGCTCGCCAGGATATCACGGATGGGTACAGGCATATCCTTTACCACTTTGCCGACTGGGCTTCAAAAGGCTCACAACCCAAGTACACAAGCCTCATACTTCATTGACCTGAATCTGGGGAGTTGATCCACTTCATGTACCCTCAATCATAGCAACCACGTCGTGCACGTGTATCTACCCACTCTCGTTCTCGTATCACTGTTCCCTTCGGCCCTCATCTTTCTTCCTTCAATGGCTCTTCCCAACTTCATCTCCACCCGCCGACATCCTAACAAGACCTCTCCCTCTGATTTCCAGCAAGACAATGCTCCCTCCCCCTACGACCTGGCTCCCACCACGTCCTTTGTCAAACACGCAAACCACACCCGCTACCGATGGACCCTGATCAGCTCCTTCCTCTTCTTGATCTCCCTCGTCTTCCTTATCCTCGTCGAGGTTGGAAATATTTCGCCAACCCTTCCGGTCGTTGGCACAATCTTCTTCCTCAAGCTCGACCTCAGCCATGTCATAGCCAATTCCGCCCCCAACGCCTTCTTAATCAACAGCATAGCCCGCACGCTGGGCTTGCACGATTTTTACCAGGCCGGGCTGTGGAATTTCTGCGCGGGCTATTATTCCAATCCCGATGCTATTACGGAATGTAGCACTCCACGAACACTTTACTGGTTCAACCCCATCGAAATCCTACTTAACGAGCTCTTGGCTGGCGCTTCAAGTACGTCTCTCCCCTTCTCTTCGCTGCCTCCATTTTTAGCTAATCATTTCCACAAGTCGCCCTCCCTTCCAACATCGTCCAAGCCCTTACCCTCATCCGCCTTGCCTCCCACTGGATGTTTGCACTCTTTCTCACATCCGCCTGCACATCCTTCCTCTCTATTTTCCTCTCTCCCCTCTCAACCTTTACCCGCTGGCTCACCCTCCCCATCGCCATCTTCACCTTCTTATCCGCGCTCTTCACCACCGCTGCCTCCGTCATCGCCACAGCCATGTTTATTATCTTCCGGAACGTGATTAGAGGGGCAGCGGCGGATGTCAATATAGGGGCAACCATCGGGACAAAGATGTTTGCATTCATGTGGGTTGCGAGTGCGTGTAGTATTTTAGGGTGGCTTGTGCAGATGGGGATGTGTTGTTGCTGTGCGAGTAGGAGGGATGTAAGGAGGGGTGTGAAGAAGGGGGATAAAAGAGCTTACGCAAATGGAAGCCATGCGATAGAAGAGAAGCCGAGGGTGAGGAGGAGATGGGGACGGAAGGTAAAATGAGGGCTAGTGATTGGAATCCATAAAGCGAGCATATGCATGTCTAAGCATTGGGGCGGCGCAATTGACATTTTGGAAACGAAGTTCATGGTTGTTATAATCAGGTTATGCTCTATAATCGGTGCATAGCGGACGTATTCTCGATTCACATACCATGGTCGAGATTTCCTCTTATCAATTTTGCCTCGCCCTCAGCTCTCACTGCTGACGTATTGGTATCCACACGAATATGTTGTACGAGCAGGATGTGCTGATCCACCCCCTACTCTTCACGAGACTATTAACGTAGCTGTCAGCGTAGGTAGAGAAGCACCCCTTTCCCCTTGATTGAATTATCGACCTGCAGCAGTTAACCCTAAGCTCTCCAGGCCTCCTGCACATTCCTACAACCCTCTGTATCCACGGTCATACCGGTGAGGCCACGGTACGGGCAGGAGCTCCTTACTACACCTTGCGGCTCTGCGTCGATGCCATCTCCCGTGCGTCGGTGCGTGCTGGGTGAGGAGGACGCAAGCGGGCTTATAGGTCCGAATAGAGACGGCACGGGATCGGTGGATGGGTCCTATGAATCCAAAAAAAAGGTCTGTAGGAAGCGTGCCTCGACTGTGGTCGATAGCGGAGGTGAGAGTGCTAGCAATGCTGTCCGCTCTAAGTATGCCAAGTTGAAAGGGTGTCTACGGATATCGAGCTCTATCTCATGCCTACGATCTCATCCGGACGACGACCTTATTATCCTAGAATTTCCCAACCACAGCCTCCGCCACGCTTTCGCCATTAGCTAGAGTTGAGAGCCATGAAAATGTTCCCCCCCTTTTGCCTTTCGCATAATCTCACATTGCTGTTATAGAACAGGGCTAAAGCCATGTCTCGCCCTTCCTTCCATGAAGTCGAATTTATTTCTCGTTATCTCCAATAATACTATAAAACCCCTTGGCGTGTCGAAGGAAGGTCTTGCCATGGATTTTCTGCAAGCTGTGAATTAGAGGGGTGACTCGCTGGTGGAGTTTAGTTTAATGACTCACACGCTAGTAGGAAACATTTTCTTTGTTTGAAAATTCGGTGTGGATTGGAAGGGCAGGAGGTTGGAGGGTTGGGGAATGGGGTTAGGGTTTAGGGCCTAGGGCAGATATTCATGGCCCCTACCTAATTCATGGAGGCCCTACATGAGGGATGCCTGGTTAGAAAAGGGGAAATTGACCTGTATACTTGATCTGGGATTGTAGACATGTAACAGACTTTGATCCGGAAATGGGCGAAAAACTTTAGGATAGAGCACCTCCGTACATCAGCATTAGAAATTCAGTATAGCATATTATCACAATCACAATCATTCCATGTACGTATACTGTAAAGACTGATGATTGCTAACCCTAACTCCATAAATGATTCTAACAAGCCCTGATGCACTATCTTTGTGGGCGTGTAAGCTATACATAATGAGTGTGTGTGAGTGGTGGCTTCCCATGTTCCACCATAATGCCAACGCAGCAGGTGCGACCATCCTTCCTGCCGTCTAAAACCGAATAGCTGTAGCAATGTTTTTGGGATTTTGTTGTTTTCTCCGCTTTTGTTTGGGGCCAGCGGCGGATGTGTAGGTGTAAGCAAGGAAAGATGAGAGAAATGTAAACACCGAGTGAAAGCAAGACAATCTGATACCCACCATACCCCTTCATCGCTATGTCTGACAATCTGAATCCCTCCTATATCACGGGACCGTAGTCCTTTACTCCTCCTCGCTCTCCTCGCTCTCCTCGGCAGCAGCGGCGTTGGATTGAGCTTCAGTTCCAGCCTGAGCTACTCCGGTATCCCCGGTGGCGTCTCCATTCAGAAAGTACTCGTACGGATCATCAACGTCCATCTCAAGCTGTCTCATTACAAATGAGTGATAATCGGTCCCCGCATCGTACACGCCATATTCTTCACGGATGGGTGAAAGATCGGGGAAGTCTTCCCAATCGGCTTTGGAGGGGCCCGTGGCCTCAGGTTGCTCGGTCGAGACTGGAGCGCTGATATTCTGTGATGCATCGGTAGGTACAGTCGAAGCTTGCGTGATCTCAGGTTGTTTCTCTCCTGCGGCGACTTCGCTGTCCTCGTTGAAATCGGACACGATGCCATCGTCTTCGAAAAAGTGATCCAGCGAATGATCTTCGGCCTCCACCGCGGCTTGCTCCTGGCTCGCTCCGGCCGTGGGTTCCTCGACAGAGCCGTTCGTATCGAACATGGCGCTATCTTCGGAGAGGCTATGCTTGGCAGCCTCTGCCACTTTAGGCTCCGTGTCCCCTGCAGCGGTAGGCTCTTTATCGTCTTCATCACCGTCGCCCATCAAAGCCTCGATGTCTCTCTCCATCTCCTCCGCCCACTGCTTCTCTTGGGCCTCCTCACGGGCCCCACGCTCCAATGCGTCTACTCGGAACTGCTCGGCTTGGTCCTGCCCTTTCTGAATCTCCTCCTTCCGCTCGCTCTCGAGCCTCGCCAGCTTCTCGTCCCGAGTCTCACGGGGCCCCCTCATACGTGGCTTCTTCGCCTTCTTTATAGGTGCTTTTGGAGCTGGAGCATGACCTTTCTCCAATTGTCGCTGTTTGGCCTTGGTGAGTTTTGGCTCCTTGGTATTCTTGGTTACGCGGGTCGTCTGTTGGTAACTAGCATACGAAGCGTTGTTCTTTCTGGCCTCAGCCGCTTGCAATCCTTCATCGGTAGGGTTGAAGACAAATGGGTCCGGCTGTGCATCGACATCGATGATTGATTGCATGACCTGTTGCGTGTTGGCACGATAAGGGTTCTCGGGTGCCTTCAGTGGATGATTGTTTATCCAATTGAGGGGCTTTTGGGCCAGATTCTGGGTGAATTGTTCCAACGCGTGTGAACCATGGCTCTGCGATGAAGATTCACGAGACATAGGGGCCGAGGTATCAAAGAACGATGTGGTGCCTTCTAATGAGGTATCCTCAACGGTTAGATCGATAGCTGCTGACGTGGCCGAAGAGTACGCGCTGCTTTCGCGGGCTGGACGGACTCCGAAAGTTGCGACAGCGACACCTGGCGTTGGTGATGTCGATAGAGCCTCGGCGGCGTAAGGGATCTGTGGGCTAGTTGCAGTGCTTGTTGCCATTGTATGTAGGTTTGATGGTGGTACTGAACCTCCGACAGTAGCGTTGCCTTGTACCACACGGTTGTAGAGCGTTTCGCTAGAAAGAGACTTTGCTGGAGGGTTCTTCAACAGTCGACAGAGTTGCTGAGCAAAATTCTTCCAGTGATCAACGCTGTCGCTTAGCTTCTTAATTTCGTTAGATTTGCCAGCCGATTCACCCTTCAAAAAATGCAACTGCTCTGTATAAGACTGGTTGTTCCGATGAAACTTTTCCTGAAGTGACATATACCGCGTTTGCACTTCGTTAACTTTGTTGGCCAATCCTGCCTCCAAAGTTCGCGAATGCGCTTTGTATGAGCGATCATTGTAACGACACAACTCCTCAAGCGCCGCGTATCGCTTCTGCGTGTCCAAGAGACGCACTTTGAGAGCCTCACTCTCTTTCCGAGCCTGGATGTAGCCTTCATCTAGAGGCATCTGGTACTGCATTGCACCAGGAATGGGAAGAGCGTTGACGAATGCCAATGTTCGATAAACAGAATCTTTCGTCGGGCCTCGTTGAGCAAGAGCTGATGCAATGCCTTGGAGCCCCGAAGAAATTTCGTTAGGAGACTCCGCGAAGCCGTTGTGCTTGTCATGCTTAGCGTTGTGCAGGAAGTCTTGCGCCTGCGAGGGCGTTGTAAACGAAGCTCCTGGCTGCTGGAGTGCATACCCCTGTGCAGCTTGGTTCATCATGTTCATGGAGTGCTCTTTCTTGTGGGAAAAGGGACCCATAATATCAGTCCTCTCCTCGCGGATGTAAGGTCCGGCCGCGGAATCGCCAGTGAGGGTAGACGGCATACCAGTGGCCATGTTGAAGGCTGAGCGTTGAGGGTTTATTTTGGATACATTTGTGCCGTGAGTCTGATAGTAGCTAAATGTATCCGGCGTGCATATCTGCCGCTTCGGAGGGCTCTTCTCTGGAGTGGAAAGTCCGTGCTGCTGGAACGTATAAGGATTGTTCATGCTGGATTCTGGGAAACTGGATCTCAGGATGGGCACTGAGCTCGACCGTTTTCGAAGCCGAAGTGCTATGATGTCGATAGTTAAAGAGGTTGCTGGCAAGACTAAAGAGCTACTTGCGGACCTTCGAAGCTTGAGGCTTGAAGATAGAAAGGAGTTGCAAGTGCTGCTGTGTAGAGTGGAAGCGGTGGAAGAGGAAGTAGAAGCGCTGGATGAATGGGTGTTCACAAAGTTTTTGTGTTGGAAGTGGTGTTCTGGGATATGGGCATTCTTAACACCCAAAAATTGCAGAGATTGCGCGCTAGAGTAACACTCCAAGCTAGGTAAAGTTGATAATGGGCTAACCAAGAAGCTCGGAACATCAGGTTTGACCCGAGCTAAGCTTTCATCATCTCCGATGGAAGCTTCGAGTGACGATAACAACGGTATATCAAATTTGGCGTACAAGGAACGCAGAGGTTCTGATCTGCTGCGATACTTGATTGGTTGTGTTGACTGCGAATTCACACGATTCTGGTATTTAGCCGATGGACTTAGCACAAGGCCATCCTTTGTGGCATTCCCTCGACCACCGGTGTGATCATTTACTAGCGGCAGGAAAGTTCGATCCGGAATTTCGAGTAGCCCCGGCTTTATTGTGGTCACTGACGGTGTAATTGCTTTTGGTGTTTCGCACACGTCTCTCAACCCAGACTTCTGCGCGAGCTTGGTATCGTTTGAATCTGGAGCAGAGGTATTCTCGGTCCCAGTCTTACGTTGGTAACGGCTAGATGGTTTATGATGATGGGGCTGGGATGAAGCAGAACCAAGCTGGGGCGCAGGCTTTCTTAAAGTTGCGTCTCTGCCGCTCATCTTGGGCTGGTAATCTTGAAAGTACCTGTCCTGATCTACCCCTTCCAAAACTTTGGGTATACTGCTCACAGGAGATTTCGAAATTCGACTAGAGGTGTTATCAACCTCAACCTTTCTCCTTTTCCTTGCATAAACTGGATGCTGCATGTCTCGCGACCCATCGCTACCCTCAACCTCGACATCCCCGACACCAAGCAAACCATCTTGCGAACCGATTCCGTACGCGAGAGAAGAGCTGGGATTCTGGGAATAACAGATGTCAGAGCCACATACGTTGATATGCTCGGCTATAGAGTCATCGTCAAACAGTAAACTTCCATACTCGGCGCTGGAAATCCATCGTTTCGATGGTCGTGTTGCGTATGGAGTCCCAGTGGCAGCTTGGAGATACGGAGGCTTCAAATTTTCCCCACCCGGTGACGTTATGAAATGTGCTATAGGCCCATCCTTAGTATGACCAAGAGAGTTAACCTTTGGCCTTTGCCCTCTACTTCGCTCGATACATGCTTCTGGCTGGTCACTCCCGGCGGCCTTCGAGGTCTCTGTCCCACCTTGCGGTACCTGTGACCCGGGGAGAAGTGTAAGCCCCAGACCATGATTATGAACCCTACTGTTGACAGGGTTGTCTGAAGAAGCATAATTACCTTCTTCCACCTTCCCAGCTTTCCCCGTCTTCTTGAGCGACGGGGAAGCCATATTCTCGACTGGTCTTCACTCAGATGGCAGTCTGGTCTAAAATAAATCACAGTGAGTTGGCAAGGCAAATGAATGCCAACATTCGATAACGAAGGACTTCATGAGGATTGATGGTGAGTGTCAGAACTCAAGATCGGGTTACGGATAGTCATTCATATAATTGATTACCCTTAACCATCAATACTTTTGGTCTGAGGTGAAGCATGTCGTTGAATTTAGGCGGATCTACATGCGATACACCCCATTCGGTTTAATACTGGTGCTGCTTCAACCGAGACCGGGGTCGAATCCCCAGAAGATCATTCCATTCTACAAATACTATCCCTCAATAACTGAATCTTGGAGAGGGAGATGAAGAGAGATCCAGGTATAAGGCCCTGCAGTCGTCATTCTTGTTGTCCATGGCCTTGGCAGTCGTAGCCCTCGATTGATTGACATGCGTACTAATCCTGTTCTGATCGAGAGGGTTAGGGCAAGGGACCTTAGCGTGGTTTCTCCTGGTATTTTTGCAGTTCCGTGGTCACTGGTCAGGGTTCACTGAGCTACCTTGAGCTACGTACCTTAGAGAGTGATATCTGGACCTTCGTCAACCGGTCTCCAACTTTCGGTTTCTTGAAAAGTCTTCCCGTAATGGTTTAGTTGGTGTGTTTTCGAATGAGGACATCTCTGTCAGTGCTTTGCAATGGCAACTCATCAATAGAATCCTCAAGCTATTCATGCCCCGTATGCCGCCATGAGTGTAATTCTCTGTACAGGTACAATTGCGAAATATGAAACAATAATACATCTGGCCTTATTAAGAGGCTAACAACTGGTGCAGCTGGCTATGACCACACGATCCGCTTCTGGGAAGCTCTCTCTGGCATCTGCTCCCGCACCATCCAACACCCCGACTCCCAAGTAAACCGCCTCTGCATCTCCCCCGACAAGCGTCTCCTTGCCGCAGCCGGCAACCACAATGTCAAGCTCTACGACATACGCTCGACGAACCCGAGCCCTGTGCTCACCTTCGATGGCCACACCGGCAACGTCACAGGCGTAGCCTTCCACTGCGAGGGTAAATGGATGGTTACCAGCTCCGAGGATGGCACAATTAAGATCTGGGATACAAGGACAGGGAGCATACAGCGCAACTACGACCACAAAGTGCCTGTCAACGATGTAGTTATCCACCCCAACCAAGGGGAGTTGATTTCCTGTGACCGCGGCGGGAATGTCCGAGTTTGGGACTTAGGCGAGAATAAATGCACCCATCAGCTTGTCCCAGAAGAAGACGTTTCAATTGCCAGCGTTACAGTCGCTAGCGATGGCACTCTTCTTTGTGCTGGAAACAATACCGTACGCGCCGACAATCTCTTCCCGTCCATTAGACCCTCCAATCAACCCCCCAACCCCTTCGCAACCAGAAACAGCCCCCCGCCCTTTCTCCTGAACCTCTCATACTGCGCTCCTCATCAAAGCCAGCTAGCTAACGATTCACACCAGGGCAACGTCTACGTGTGGCGCATGCTCCAAGACCGCGACATCACCTCCCTCATCGCCGTAACCTCCTTCCAAGCCCACACAGCCTACATAACCCGCGTGCTCCTCTCCCCCGACGTCCGCCACCTTGCCACCTGCAGCGCCGATCACAACGCCCGCATCTGGTCCGTCGACCCTAGCGCCCCACACAACATCAAAGGGACTGAGAACTTGCCCCTTGAGCGGAAACCGGGCGCATTCCCGTTAGAGACGAGTTTGGACCAGCATCAGAGATGGGTGTGGGATTGCGCGTTTAGTGCGGATTCGGCGTACTTGGTAACGGCGTGCAGCGATCATTATGCGCGGTTGTGGGAGTTGAGTACGCAGGCGGTTATTAGGCAGTACAACGGGCATCACAGGGGTGCGGTCTGTGTGGCATTGAACGATTATTCGGAGACGAGATGAATCGTGGAGGCAGGGGTGTGAAAGGACTTCCTTGGGATACGCGATTTATGGAATTGGGTTAGCATTGGCGCTGGGAGGGGGATATTCGATTATCTAGGAGATCGTTTAACGAGTTAATGAATGCTTGGCATTCCGTATGATCTTGATGAATGGATAAGAAGTACTATCGATGCTTGGTCCGCGGAATCACCTGTAGGTCCAAATCATCCTCCACTGATGTCGCGCTGGCCCCCCAAGCTTTGTGGATATCTTAATCAGAAAATTTCACTCGGCGGAACGCCTTCCATGCCATGCCGCTTGAGTTATGCGTAATGCCACAATGCCAAAAGATTCACAAGTGATAAAAAACCTCGGCCACCTTACTCCCAAGCATCCCCCCATTCATCCCCGACGTCCTCTTCCTTGGGCTTTGTATCAATAACTTTTGACGGCACCACCTTCGGCTTTATCACAGGTGTCGCCAATTTCTTTGTGCCGGCTCCTGGGCCAACACTGCCGGTCGTTTTGCTCTTGACCGCTGGCGGCCTCCCGTTACCCGTTGCTGGGGAAGGTTTCGCTAATCCTTTGGGTAATGGTCCTCTAGGTTTCGACTTCGCATTCGCCTGCGCATTCAGCCAGCCCTCAAAATCCGGCTCACCGCCATCATCGAAGGATGTAGGTGCGGGCTTGGCGGTCTCAGTGGGGGCGTCGAAGAATGAGTCTTCGGCCATATCGCCCCATGCGTCATCCACCTCATCATCTTCATCCTGAGCATCGTTGAAGAATTGGTCGGTTGACGTGCGAGTCAGTATAGGGGCGGAGGGTCTGGAGAGGGCTTGTTTATGGAGATTCGAGGCAGAGGAAGCGGTGAAGGCGGGACGGATGGTATCGGCGACTGGGGGAACCGAAGAGGGGCGGCCGTTCGTCGAGATGATGCGAGGGGCTTGAGGGATGGGCTTGGATTGCATCTCACCACTTGCCGTGGCAAGTTTATTGGTGAACGATGAGATTGCCCAGCCAGCCCATGAGGTGTCGTTTTGCGGCGTACCCATGCGAGGGACGCCATTGGCCGGGCCAGTGCTTGCTGGTGGTAAGGCGGTATCTGGTAGGGAAGCTCCATACTTGCGAGTCCGTTGGACGTAGATATCGAAAGTCTTGTTGGCTTGGTCACGGACGAGTTTCTCCTTGTCTATCAAAGACGAGCACAAAACTGGCAGGATCTTGAGTGCGCAATCTTCGTCATTGAAAAGATCTGATGTTGCCGCGAGTGCTTGCAAAGATGCGTTTCGTGCGTGTATAAAAGGGTCCCGCAACGAGCGCGAAAAGGCTGCAACGAGGACTTTCTGTCTGGTGTTGGCTCTAAGATTCCGTGCTATCTTCCCAAGGCATATGGTCGTGTTGGTACGAATCCCGGGCTGTTCATCATTGGATGTTTTCGCAAGATGCTTTAAAAGATCGCCATTGATGACAGGATCAGATAATTTCGTGATAATCGTTAAGACTGCCTTGACTGTCTGCTCGCGAACGAGAGGTGCGAGATCAGTGAAACCTGTGACAATTTGAGGAAAGATCTTGCCAGTAACGATTTTCTGAGACAATCGATCGATCATGCTTGGTAAGCTCTCTAGCAAACACACGCGTATGGCTCGGTCTGGATTTGAGAAGAGCCTGACGATAACCGGAGTGACTCTCGTATTGTAGTCCTCGTCTGATAGCTTCGCTCCAATCTTCATCACAGAAGTGAACACCTTGGGCCCGCCACCACCATATTCGACGGCTTTGAGAAGCTCAGGTAGAACTTTGACACTGAAGTATTCCTCAGGGAAATCGTCTTCGACCTCATCGAGTTCGCTATCGTGGATTAGTACGTTGCAACTTTGTGGGCCTTACTATCAACTACCTCAAGAATTCTTCTTTTTCGTTATCACTCTTCAAACCAAGACTTTCAATACCTTCAGATAGCTTGATCAAGGGTGTCTCAAAAAAACCTCCACTTCTACGCCCTTGGTCTCGGAAATGGGATACGCTCAGGCGTGCTTTCGGGTTTGGGTTCAGAAGCTTCTTGTAGCTTTGTTGCATACTAGGGGGTATGTTTTTAGTTTGGCCGATCTGGTCAGAGGTGAAGGCGCCCCCATTGAAAATTTCAAGGAGTAGTAGTCCGTAGTTATACGAATCAACGGCTGGTACGGGTTGGCGCTTAACCGTGTGCCAGTCTGATTTAGCAATCTCAGGGGGAGCATAGCGACCAGAGTCAGGAACGAGGCTTCCAAATGTCTTCGAAAAAGTCAATAAATGATATCCAGATCATTAGCAGTGAAGTTTTTCTGACATATATAATAGCTTCATCATCCGTCATGGAACTCAGGATCTCGAAGCCAGCTAATCTCCATTCTCCACTCTGGCTGATGAAAACGGAACTGAGCCTTAAACTGCCATGGATCGACTTAGCTTCGTCGCTAATGAAGGACAAAGTGTTCTATATGATGTTTCAGTATGAGGCCCGTCCATGTTAGGTAGAACATACCGCGATTGTATATAGGCCCCATTTTAAGGTCTCTTCACTTAAACTGTTCCTTCGGACGGGCCATTCTAAAGGCACGACACGCTCTGTCGCCACATAGATATACGATTCCGTCTGCGCGTCAGATCAGACCTTCTATTGATGAAGTACTCTCTTCAAGTCCTGAAGTACCTCAACGGTATCCAACACCTTTATCACTCCTGGATGCCTCAGGGTTCGCATCTTCCGAACGGCATTTCGAGCGAGTGGTAAACGGGCTTTGTCTGCAACAACGTCGAAGGAGAATATACTGCACTCAGAATTATCTTCCTGATCCATTCGGATTAGCCTTCGATCACGAATATTGCACAGTACACATACTCTCTTTGTGCCATTGTATAACGTCCAGACAGAACTTCCCAGGGTCACTTTGTCACCAAAACTGTAGGGAAACGGGGGCCCCTTCGATATGGCGGAGGCTACCGCCGATTTAAAGAAGTCCATGATAGAAAAGGCCTTGTGTCAGCCAAATTGGATTCGTGTGATTGAGGTCGAGTTAATTACCAGGCTAGGGACCAATATTACACGAATACAGCACATCTTCAAGCCAACATTCGTCCTCTGCCAATTTCATATGCGACTCGATAAGTATTGCCTATTCAGGCACTTCTCTAATCTACCTATCCTTGAACTCTATGCACACGAAGTTTGGCCTGCGAGTGGACCGAGTCGTACCGACAACCCCTTGTTAAACGGTAGGTCACAAGATTTCATATTCGAGAGAGCTTCCTATTTGTCTTCACATCAAAATCTCTGGATGTTCGTATTTCATCCTACCCTCCCTCATATGACTTTCTCTCAGTCGACCCAATGTCAATGATGATTCAACGGTAAAAGGTCCGACTGCGCTTTATCTTCTTGCGGTTCTCATCCCCTCTTGCCTACCAGCATCAACGCAAGTGGTTTGAACCCTAGCCTGCACCACTCTCCTCATTGGTTGGCAATTTGGATAGTGGTATAGTCTACTTCCAGTCGTTGGGTAGGCGATCGCTAAATCCGAAATGTACATTCGCATCTTCTAAGATGGCTCCACTTACATGGGACTGCAATTCTACCTTGCTCCTCATGAGTTGTCGTCAATGGCAGTGGCGTACAGGACCAGTGTTCCCATGTAACAACTACAATATGGATTGTGGCTGCGATGGTCGTGGGTTCCGCTTCATAGGTGCTGGTTGGGGATAGAGAACCCAGGCAAGATAGCAGACTGAAGACTTTTAAGAGAACTGAAAAGACCTGAGACATCACCATTACCTACACTTTCCTACCCCTTATCCGCAGGGTTATATATCTTAGTGTCCAAGAATGAATGTTCAGGGCTAATCGAGCGAACCATAGGGCAACTCGTATTATCAGGAGCGACCTTGCGGGTCATATGACTCATTTTAAGTTGTACTTTTTCATTCCTGAAATCAGGTGCAGATTCTATAGTTCGGGTCAGATTCGGTGGTGCATCTGGCGTGCTATGAATCGTTCTTTTCTTGTATCCTCGACTTGAGGTGCATGACCCTGCATAAAGATAAATACGTTGATCCCGCAACACGCTAAAATCAGTCCACCATCACTTTCCTCACTCCTTATACCGTCTCCCTAATACCTGCAATTGTTCTCCATCACTCCGACACAGCTTTATGGCAGCGAGCCGACTGCGGTGCCAACTCCCCGGTTGGCCGAATTTATACGCCCATTTGTCCCATCACGCCCAACAATGCTTAAAACTAGAGTGAAACCCACAGACTTTTGTACACAAGTGCTCTCAGGGCCAGATCCCAACGACTTACAAAAGACGCTGCTCCCCGAAAAATACCATAAACAAAAAGCAGGTAATGAACACGATTTAGTGCGAGGCTTCCGATTCCCCTCTTCGTAGGGCCAGAAGGGCCCGAACATCGGTCACATATTGCAGAGCTTCTAGCATCGGTATTAGATGTAAGAGGTCGTTGTCAGTGGGATCATTGATCCAGCCTTCGATGGGTATTGCATTATCTGCGTTCAAAGTGTCAGATCGAATCCTCAAATTCTGCGGGAGCTCTTTACCTTCGTGGAAAATATAGCTCAAAGGGCTGTTGTCCAGTATCATGACCTTGCTCAGATCTGGCTCCACAGAGCTGAGATCTTTGATATATGCCCCGTTTCTGAAAGTACAGTGCTGACGATAGTAGCGCCCCGAGAAATACTTCCGCTCTTGCTCTAGCCAATCAATGACAGGATCCGCATATTCTTGTACCGAAGCCGTGAAAACAACAAGGTTGTACCACTTAGAGACTTTTCGGAGAAAATCGTCGCAATGAGGACGTTTGTGCACGTAGTAAAGAATAGGATGTTGCGGTCCGAGTGTGGCTCCGCCATAGCCAACGGTGCTGTTCAGTTTAACTTCTACCATGTGTCCACTGCTCATTCTTCCGCCCTTTGCAAGGCTATGGATTAGTGTCTCATCTAAGTCTATTACCAGCGTCTTCTGTGCAAGTCTAGAGGAGCGCAAGGCTGATTGCGTAGAATATGATGGCTGCCGCCTGGGTATTAGAGGATGAGGGGGAGCTGGTGCTCGAGGATATTTGGTCATGCGCAATGATGATGGCGGTGATGTAGGAGATTTTAGGTTCGCAACGGTAAGTGCAGCTTGCTGGTTGCGGTCAGTGCCAGTGCTTTCAGCTTTGGTACCCTCTGCCTTCCTCTGTTTACGCCGTCGAGCTGTGTCTTCGTTGTAAAGCTTTATACGGATAGAACGTCTGGCTGGCGTAGTGTCATCAGATGAAGACGATCCTTGGGATCTCGCTTTATTATGGGGTAGTTTCTCGTTCACTTTCTCTTTTTTCCCAGTATCCAGCTCGGAGTCAGAGGTTAAGGAAGAGAAAGAGCTGGTGGTAACTAGTCGGCGCCGTATCGATTTGGCGGTTGCTTTCCGACGCCCGTTCCGATTGTCTCCGTTCAATGTGGTTGAAGTTTCCCGATCTGGAGCCCCTGAAAGGCCAACGGCTCGGGTCGTAGACTTGCTACCACTCCGCTTTGGCAGGACTCGACCAAGTTTTCGTACTGGACTGAACGGTGCAAACTTTCCTTTATCATCGTAGAGACATGTTATAAAGTAGACTCCCGGCGCGCTTAATGTACACAGGAGCCATTCGAGAGACTCAGCCAGGGCATCTACAAGCTTCTTTGCAAAGAGGCGAAGTTTGCTGCGCTTATCATGCGGTTTCAAGACTGGCTTGAGTTCTTCCAGTAAAGGGGCCTTCTCGTCGGTTGCACTAGGGCTTGGTTTACCACTCCCGTGCTTTTCCGTCTCCTCATCTGTAAGCTGCAACTCTTTCTCTCCCGAAGGGTCAGAGACGCCTCCCTTCACATGCTGACTAGCACTTCGCCTTGGTGGAGAATCTACATTCCCTTTGTGTATGCTGCCCTCGCTGAGAGATCGTGCCCGAGGGCTTGGTAGAGACTCTGGTGGTGTTTGGCCGATGACGCGTGCAGACAAGATATTCAGGGAGTTCATGGTCCAGCCAAAGCCATGAAGCTCTCTGCAGCACCCACAAGACCTATGAACGATGTGTGTCAGATCAATCTCGCCTGTGAATAATGTACAATTGGAATGTAGCTTACCCTGGGTATCAGCCTGCCGCTCGAAGCTGGGCGCAGCCGCTTACGCAAGAGAGCTTGCCGCTTTCTAAAGCGGATAGATGGTGACCCTCTTCAAAAGTCCAATTCGTCCTTCTTGGGCTCCAGTCCTTGCATAGCGGCGCTCAAATGATTTTGAGAGGATGAAACGGAGTGCATGAGGTCTCGATATACAGACGAAGTGGGGAGAGGTTGGGGCGCTCGGATCCTTGCATCCCGCACTCCTCTACGGAATAAAAGCACTCTATCCGTTTGTCCAAACTTCTCACCCACGTTTCTACATCTGCAGCTATGATTCACCCATGCGAGAGAACGTTGAAGATTGTCAATGGTACTTAATCCGCTATTCCGTTTAAGAAACAACTTTAGTCTCCTTGTGCGCTTGTGTCAGATCAGAGCAGATCAATGCAGATCTAATTGGATGCTATACTTATTGTTTCTGAAGAACCTCACTTTTACATTGGACGAGGTCTGATATTGAAGAATTAAGAAACAAACAATATGCCGTCTTCTGCTGGGGCTGTGACCCCAGGTCTTGAAACCTTCTTACAGTCTGTGCGTAGTAGTCCAGTCGAGTCTTCCATAGAGAATCTTATATCGTAAGGCCTTGGAGTAGGAGCTATGACCGAAGCTCAACACTGACCTGGGCAGCCTCTTGAAGCGCCGCCAAATTTGCGAGTCAAGATCTTGCGCAATAGCGACTGCACATCTCATGCGCCGAGTGGTTGGATCTTTCAAGATTATTGACTATGCGCGGCTTATTGAAAGAATACAGCAGGTGGGCCAAAAGCTCACGGCAGCTCAGCCAAAAGAGATGGCAGTGGGGAACATTGTGCGTCGAGTCCTGGGTGTCATACGGGATGAGGCAGAAGAGGATCGCGACGGAGAGATAAGTGGAATGAGCGACGCAGGCACTGATAGTCGGCCACATACACCACGGGAAAACGAAATACGAGGCCCTCAGAGGCCAGGATTTGTTTCGAGTATATCAGCTTTCAGCCCGCTACGGCATGGCGGTATTGAAGCTCCAGAGTCACCAAAATCTAGCATGAGTACGCTCTCTGAATCATTCGTAACAGATGAGGGCGAGTCCTCATTCCGCCCTCCACCTCTCACATCCCATGCCTCATACACCAGCACAACGTCCATGATGACCTCAATGTTTAGCCTATTATCTCATCCGGTCTCTGGTGGGGTGTCCCAAAGCCCAACGCCTAGCACGCCACCCTCCGGAAGCCACACACCCCTTGCAACCCACGCTATGGCAACTTTGAACGCCGCCAAAGAGCTCAAAGACGAAGTCATTAAAGGCATCGAAGAAATCATCGATGAGTTGGACCAAGCAGATGATCAAATCGCCGGATATGCCCTTGATCATATCCACTCCAACGAAATGATCCTCACTCACGCATCCTCTGTGACCGTCCAAAAGTTCCTTTTAAAAGCAGCCGCCAAAAGGAAATTCACAGTCATCCATGCCGAAGCATTTCCCAACCACCACGAATCTGTACACGCTACAGTAACAGGCAATTTAAAAGCTAATCCCGATGATGAATTGGGGCCGGAAATCTTTACGAAATCTCTGACAGCAGCCGGCATTACCGTCATCCTAATCCCGGACTCCGCCGTGTTTGCTCTCATGTCCCGAGTCAACAAAGTCATCCTTGACACACACGTCGTGCTCGCAAACGGAGGTCTAGTCACCTCTGCAGGCGCAAAGGCAATCGCTATGGCTGCACGGATGCATCGTACGCCGGTTGTCGTGCTTACAGGAGTTTACAAGCTCAGCCCCGTACATCCATTCGATTTTGATGCATTGATTGAGTACGGCGATGCGGGTAAAGTTTTTGGGTATGAAGATGGGGATCTGGTGGATAAGGTTGATGTGGGGAATCCGCTCTTTGATTATGTGCCGGCTGATTTAGTAGATCTTTACATTACAAATTTGTGGGTACACCGCATGCGGAGGGAATTAACACCGATGATGCTGACTTTGAATTATAGGGGTGGACATGCTCCGTCGTACTTGTATCGGATAGTCTCAGATCACTACCGATCCGAGGATACCCACCTGACCATACTGGAGCATTATCAATGATACCCTTATCTCGCATGGTTCTCTGAAGCGTTTGCCTAATGTCCCACCTCTTTCTCTGCTCATCCCGCAGGCACCCTCCCGGAAAGATTCTCCCTCTTTCCAGACGGATTGTTCGTCAAGTTCAGTGCCCGGACTTCGCGACACTCTTTAGCCTTTCTCAGTCCTGTTCCATCTCGTCCTTCAACCTGGTTTCGCTGTAGAGCATCGCTGTCATCCTTTTCTCCGAATCACCGTGCTCAAATCCACGTCACTTGCGGACAAGCGGATCGAATTGACCGAATTGACAGGTACAGCTCGCAACCGATAAAGTTTTATACGCTACAAGTATGAGTCCTAATGGCGTTTCAGTAAATTATAAGCGTCTGGTGTGGGGCCTAATCGTCTGAAATTTCTATCGAGTCACCAGGGAGATAAACGGGGCACCCTCGGCAGTAGAGAATATGAGAATGGTCAGATGGCGGGGATACAGGGGAATCAGGTTCGAGATCATTGAACGAAAGGTAGGAAGGTTTGATTGTGTAAAGGATAACGGTTAAAAAGGACCAAGATTTTGGAAGTGGTGATGGAGGTGCCGAAACCGACTATACAGGGTGACGGACCTTGCTATCTCCCAAAATCAACATACGTGATATGTGGGTGGAGATGGAGATGGTAGTCTTTTCCGTCTTGATACTTGGGATGAGTAAGACCAATTCCCATTCTTACTATGCACGAGAATGGCGAGTGGAAACAGCTACACAGTAAAGTAATTGCTATGCGTTCACGGCTACAGTCATACATGTAGCCAGCTGTGTAGCACATGAACGCGAACTGTTTTATTCAATCTGCCTCTTCTCCGCACTAGTTATACACGCACAAGGTTGGAGATCTTAATCTCGGCAGTGATGACATGAGACTATTTAGCTGTGAAGACCTCACTCAGGAGCTTGCTTACTTAGCTGTTCCTTTCCCCTTTGTAGGTTGGATTGAGATTGAACGGTTCTCTTGGCAAGTGGGATCACTCTATAGCAAGGAGGGTTGAGTTGAGAGAACATAATCCCTCGTGGGTAAGTGAAATCGACGTTAAGCGTAATGCTATCTCCGTTCATGCTACTCATCAAGGCACGGGACTGTTACTGCATCGTAGACAGGTGCAAAGGATTCCCGGGCTCTTTGTATTTTGGCCGCTTCTAGGATTCAAGGTTAGCGAATTGTGGCTCAAGCGGATATCCTTCGGACATCGAGTCTTAATCGGGCTTCGATAACAGTTACGATATCCTGCCACTCGTGCATAGCACTGTCACCGGTATCACCGCAAGCTAAAGTCTTCTCAATTGGTCTCAGAACTTCTATCCAGGGCTTCCGTTGATGCCCCAATCGTTTTCAAGGACCTTGATCTGCTTTTTCGTGATATGATGCTTCCACATGGCTGTGATGCTAGTATCAATTTCCCCTGTAGTATCGCATGCTCAAACCACGGATAATAATAGATTATCTGCCAAGCCGGTTGTCATCTTCGCCATGGAGTTCGCGGACAAAGGTGCGATTGCTGGGATATAACCAACGTCATAGCTCAATATGAAGTATCTCTCCCTTTCGGATCCATGGCCGATTCCATTCGTCCTCATCGTGGTAGATCCCGTCAATATTGTCGTATTCAATTAAATTATCCAGGAACGGTTGCTCCGAGCTTTGGCCAGCTAAAATGTTCCCAGCGGACTTCGTCAGGACGATACGAATGGAAAGATTCGAGTATTTCCCCAGTACCTTCACAATGTTCTTTTATTGTTGCTACACTCCCACTTTGCAGCTAGTAGGAGATGCTGCTAGCCGTCGTTGCGTAGTCCCTAGCCACCGGAGGGGTTGAAAAGCCTTCGGGGTGACTGAGTTCCTATGGGCATCAGTGGGTATCATCTGCGGCATGGTGCTTAACTAGAGAATTTTCTTCTGTTTCTTGCGTATATTCTCTTAATCAAAAGTTACGGAAAGACTAAATATGTTGGAAGAGGAATGGTTTAGTTATGGGGGAAAGGTCTGAAAAGCATGATACAAAAGAAAACAGCTATTTGAAAGAATCTCCAAGCCGCACATTCACTTTTATATGAAGAGCAGGATCACCTGAGTTGGAAAGAGAACGAGGGTTGGCAGAAGAAGTCGTGGCACACCAAAATCTAGCTCATCAAAGAACTTCTACTTACACATCAGTATAAAATTGAAAAAATAAATCAAGTGCGCACAAAGTGTTCTAAGATATCTGGTCTAGGTAATGACAAGCTTCAAATTCTATTCACGACTGTTGATTGATATGAAATTAACAATCTTTTTCATCGACTATCAAGAGTTATGGTGAGAATCTTTATTCTGTGATGTACAGTGATACGAGTACCTATTGATGTTACGATTTGTAAACATCCGAGGCTTGGCATCGACATCATCTACGGAAGTAGAGCTCCAGAAGTGATACTTTAGCTTTGGCAATCCCAAACTTTGTCTCTTCTCTGAATTTTCATTTTCCTAACAAATATGTGGTCCAGTAGAGTACTATCGTCGGTAAGATCAAAAGCAAATACTATCGAAGACGTGCTAACGGACTTGAACTGAACAGGCGCCACGGCTTGTTTCCCGGCCAGTGGCGCATTTGAAGCCGCAAACCATTCGCCTTACACCCTCTCAAATCCGACTACTGTCAGCTCAGACAAGAACTGCCATAGATCAGGCAGTGGCATCCAAACCAGTGATACTCTTTATGAAGGGAACACCAGAAACACCGCAATGTGGATTCTCAAGGGCAAGCATACAAATCCTAGGTTTGCAGGGTGTAGATCCGAATAAATTCTCGGCATTCAATGTTTTAGAGGATGAAGAGCTGAGGCAAGGTACGCTCTTGATGTCATCGGCACTGAGAACAAGGATGAGAGGCTAATTTATCTGTTCTCAGGTCTGAAGGAGTACTCAGATTGGCCTACGATACCTCAGCTCTATGTAGATAAAGAATTTATTGGAGGCTGCGATATTCTGATGACGATGCATCAAAACGGAGAATTGGCGAAGATATTTGAGGACAAGGATGTCCTCGTCGCCGCCGATCCACCCCCAGAGGCACCGGCAGGGTCATAATTAGGTAGGGCAATGTACATATTGTACCAACAGCTACAATACCCATGTGGAGGATATTGCAGATTTCCTGTGTAGCTCTCCTTCAATGCCCCTTGTAAGATTCAACGTTTTCCTCATGGATTGTAGGCTTGTCAAATCCTCGCAGGGTTCGGTCTTCTTACAAGGAGATTCCAAAAATTCCATAATTATTTGCAGAATTCTACAGCTACCGTTACCCATACTAGTTGTTCTTCTTTATGATGAAGATGGTCGATTTAGCCAAACCTCCATTTGTAATAACCGAGTAGTGGAACAGTTTTCTTCATATTTCTCCGAACCTCGATTCTAACGTTGCTGTTCTTTGATTCGTCATGGCGAAAAAGCAGCCGGCCAACAAGGCTGTGGACAAGAAGCCCAAGTCGATCTCAACATCTGCAATCTTCAAGAAAGCTAAAGTCCTCCCTGCTCCCCGAGTGCAGCCAGTTGTCTGGACGATGCTCCAAGATTCCAATTTCCTCAAGAAGTCCAAAAACAAACGCACACCGGAGCACCCACTAGCTACCGCCTTCTCAGGTCAAATCTGTGCCCCAGCACACCTGAGATACCAGCTAATCACATATGTTTCAGAAAGCATCTCCCACTCCCGCGAACACATCAAGCAACAAGCTACATCCTCCCTGGCCTCCATCGGCCACGATCTCTCTTCACGCGTCATTAACGTCAGCAAGCACTTCGAGGAGCAGCTTCAAGCTACCTCAGAGTCAGGGAACAAGCTCCTCATACCACTCCAAGATGAAGAACTCAAATTCCAAACCCACGATGGCCGCTTGGCTGGCACAGTCGTCCTCGGCGACCGTATGACCCAATTCCGCAAAGTTGTCGCCGCTGAAGAAAAAATACTAGAGTCTTTGCGCAGGGAGTGGATGGATGTGCAAAAGGAGATCATGGCTATTGCAGGGGAGATGCTTGGAGCTAAGGGGCTTGAAGAGCTGATGGATGGTGGGTTGCTGGAGGGGATGATGACCATGGAGCAGGAAAAGAGGGCGGAGGAGGTCGAAGGGTTGAAGAAGAGATTCTTGGAGGAGGTGGGAAGGCTGAGTGCCGAGGCAGTGGAAGGGGTGAGGGAGGGGGAGAAGGTACGCCATTGCTGCTGTGTACCGCGTCCTGGGGAGTTTACTGATGGGTTGCTGGTAGGAGATGAAGATCCATGAGAACAAACAGAAGAGGAGATTAATCGACTTGTTCACCGATGACGATTAGGCACATGTTGGCGACCGTCGTTGGCACATTTGCTGTCGGCGCAATTTGGCCTTTTGTTTGCTTGCAGTATATTGCTCTTTCATCTTAAGTAGCCACCATCTGCCATCAGGAGCTAGCTACCTATTCATCGTATCCATCTAGATCAGCGCTATATGCATCTGGCGCTCCAGACCCGTGTACTTCTGTTTGTAGCGTTATACGCACTCATGAATACCAGGCTTTCCCGCAACCTGCAAGAGAGCCTCACGGCGTCTTCAGTCGCCTCTCAACGGTGGCCACAGTAGATTTCCTCTGATGTGACGGAAACCCCATGGCGAAATCAATCATTTTGATATCTGGGGCGCCCTTGGGTGGTTACCGACGGCTTGCACCGGCCATGCAACGCCACTGTCAGGGCCTTATCAACAGCCCTGCGGCATCGGGCCCCTGCGGGCGTCTCCTCGTTGCTACTGTAAACTCTTTGCTAGGCCTGTTAGCCTCTGTAGAATCAATGGATAATAAGATTGTGACAGGTAGAGCACAGTTTGTGCCGTTGTGCCGCGCGGGAGAGGAAATGAGTCAAATGCAGTCTAGTAGACGTACTGTACATGTACAAACCTAAAGTAAGGTATATAGCTGTCGTTCACTGCTTTCTTTACAAAATACGCTATTAAATATCCTTCTCTCTTCCCATCCATTGACCACTACAGAGTTGCTACAAGCAAATACCGACAGCGACAGTCCGAACAATGTCTCCCTCAGCTCTAACCTCACCCCAGAACACCTCCGAGCTCACAACCGCAGGCATCGTCCATACAATAGAGCATACCGCGCCCTCAATAACCGCCAATGGCACCTCCGCGCTTCAAGAGCTCGACGCCTCCCAACTGATCTTCACCCGGAATCCCAACCCCGGACCCGTTCCAGAACCCAATTCTCCAGAAGTGTGGGCGCAAAACGTGTACGTCCCACTCCCGCTCTCGGCTTTTCATCTCATCAATCCCTAACGCTCGACCTCTAGGTGCACCGACCATATGATGACCGTCTCCTGGACCTCCCAAATCGGCTGGTCCGCCCCTGAACTCCGCCCGTATGGCCCGCTATCGCTCATGCCCACCGCCTCTGTCCTGCACTACGCAACCGAGTGCTTTGAGGGCATGAAATTCTACCGTGGCTACGACGGGCGTCTTCGCCTCTTTCGCCCTGATCGCAACTGTAAGCGTATGCTGGGTAGTGCCGCGCGTATCGCCCTGCCGGCGTTCGATCCGAATGAGCTGCAGAAATTGATTGAGAAACTTGTTAGCGTGGATGGCGGGAGATGGCTGCCAAAGGAGAGACCAGGGCAATTTTTGTATTTGCGGCCGACGATGATTGCGAATGGGGCGGCGTTAGGGGTACAGAAGCCGAGGGAGGCGTTGTTGTACATCATTGCGTGCTGTTTCCCGGCTTTTGATGGGCCGGGCGGAACGCAGAAGGTGGATCCGACGCAGGTTGTTAATGCGGATGGCAATTGCGCGACACAGGCAGCGAAGCCAGGATTGAAGCTCCTGGCGAGTAGAGAAGATATGTTTCGGGCGTGGCCAGGTGGCTTTGGACATGCGAAGCTTGGGGCGAATTATGGACCGAGTCTGATAGCGCAGGCGGAGGCAAAACAGCGAGGTTTCGACCAGATATTATGGTTGTTCGGGCCGCAGTGCGATGTCACGGAAGCGGGAGCGAGTAACTTCTTCGTTGTGTGGAGAACGAGAAACGGGCAGCTTCAGCTTGTGACTGCACCGTTGGAAGATAAGATTATTCTGGATGGAGTCACGAGAAGGAGTGTCGTAGATTTAGTGAGAGAGAGGTTGAGCGGAACCTGGGGAGATCTAGGGGGGCTGAACGTTGTTGAAAGAAAGTACTCGATGGGTGAGATTGAGGAGGCACTTGAGGAAGGGAGGTTGGTGGAAGCGTTTGCAGCTGGGACGGCGGTACGTTAGTTGCGTTTGCGGGTGGGGCTGTACTAATGGAACTGCTAGTTCTTCATTGCACCAGTATCCTTGATCCATTTCCGAGGAAAGGACCTTAATATACCGCTCTCAGAGGGCACTGGGGGCAAGTATGCCACTGTCATCAAGACGTGGCTGAAGAATATAATGTATGGAAAAGAGCGCCACAAATGGGGTGTCGTGGTTGAGGAAGCAAATACAGAATTTTGATTTCTTGGTTTGATCGAGACGGAACTTGATACACCTAGAACCCTTTTTCTTTGTACCATCAGGGTAGAGCAAGTCGGGAAACAATGACTGGTCTCGTAGAGACATTCCGAATAGATAAATAAATCGACTAAATTCTCTTACCATAGTACAATTGTTAGCTCGAATTCAGTTGCAAACCTGGTGAGATAAAGAAGTCAGGAAAGAGATGCATGGAATTGATCACTCTCCATTCCCAGACTGCCACTTAGTTCGATGGTCGGTCTAGCTGTGTAGGGTGTCGGTTATTATGTGCTGACTTTTGACCCCCCAGGTACACTTCTGTGACAAGCGATGCCAAAGGAGTAACTCGGACAGCTTTGGAAATTCTTAACCCTCACGAGTTCTCCTTATGTGCTCAGCCCTCGAGATAGCAAGTATCAAAACCGTGGCCATTCGAGGTCATTGGCATAGACTGCATCCGCATGGCGCATCATATGCTCCTCGATGTGACGCCAGGAGTGATATGTCTTCGGAGTTGCTTGAAGAACGTAATTACGCTGGCCTTGCGATATTTGACTGCCAGACGTGCCCCGGGGTCATCCTTCTATAGTGCTCTAGTAAGCTTTTGTTGCCGTCGAAGAATTCCTTCCTTTATCCTTGCCTAAGATACTTCTAGATGCAGCCTCAACAGCACCCAGGAGCTTATACGAAGACTCTAAGCATCTGAGACTAAGCAGAAACGCGAAAAGTTGGGCGGGCCTAACCTAGGGATTGACCCATCACGTAAATTGAGGGGATTCGTAATCTTCCTTACTTTAGCCCGGGTGCGTCTGGACCGGTGTGGACCTCGAATACCATAAATTCGTTGTCACGAAGCTTAACCAGAATGGACTTCAGCGAGATGGAGTTTTTACATGAGGCCTCCTAGGATGACTTTGCCTATGCCAGCCATTTCCCCTTTGGCTCCGCTCCTGCTGGCATCTTCGAATTCTTTAACGATTCCCACAACGATGACTTTTCGAAGTCTTGCATCTGCTTTGGCGAATATCTCCCCAACTCCAGGAACACACATCGTAGGTGAAGAGACAAGACTCATGATCCGGGTATAGCAGTCGATCAAGACATCACACAACGTGGCAAACGTCTCGAAGAAGTCCGGGTCAAATGGAAGTGACGGCGTAAGCAGATGGGTGTATTCCTCGCCCGGCAGCAGCTCCTGCTCACTTACAGGGAACGAGGATGCAGAGGAAGAACCTCCCCCTGCCCCACCGCCAACCATAGATTTTAATTCTGCAGGGTCACTTGAGCTCATTGGAAATCCGATTTCCGTGGCCGAGCTCGTCCGCCGCCCTTTTGTGCTTACATGAGTTGCGCGCTTGAACATTTGCGGTATCCGTGCGCGTGTCAAGGACGATGCAGATGAGCCTTCTGGAGGGTGGATCTGTTGATACGACTCGAATTCGAGCAGAAGCGCGTTGAGGGCGCGAAGGTACTCCAAAGGATTCGAAGCGTTTAAATCGAGTATGGTAGGAAGAGACAGACCAAGTAGAAGGTAATTTGTTGCTCGGCGGGCAAGCTTCCTCGCCTCAAAGTATGGCATTTTAGCCAGATCGCCTTTACTAAAGAGAAGCGTGTTGAACCAGTATATTCGGCCTTCATGTCTGCGATAGGGTTCAGTATTGCCCAACGCACGAACACGGCGCCGGCTGAGGAATCGCTGCAAGCAAACTCACGCCTTTCTCAAGTAGTCTAAGGTCGATATTCGTTTTGACGACATATCATGAATGTGCTGATATACCAAGCTTGGATTCTGCAGACCTCCAGCAGGAGCAGATGGAAAGGCAGGATTCGGCAGTGGTGCAGCGCTTCCCCCCTGCCCGAAATTCCCATTGGAGTATGTTCCGTTTGGAGGTTTACCAAGCTCAGACCGAAAGTTGGCAATCATTGTGCCGGATCTGGTTAACGGACGAAGAGATAACTGTGATTGGGTATGGAGGTAGCCTGCTTGTAGGAGCCTTGTGGTTGTCGGTCTATGCAAGACAACACGCTCGCCCTCCTGTATAAGCCGCCCGGGTTACGGTGTAGCTCTAATACATCTGCTTGGAGGCGTATTGTAAAGCTCTGAACGTGGAGTCGAGATGGAGGAATGCCAGGATTATTGGGGTTATGGTGCCACCAAGGGGGGGTGGGTATGGGTGTATGGTTCCCGCTGCAACAGCGACTGACCAATACTCCACCGAAATGCTGATAGGACACCCCTTTACAAAGAGCAGTCAATTCAAAACCGTATCCCGATTCTGTCGTATTTCCAGAGCAACACTCGAGCGCTCACTGGCCCTCGAAGAGGACTCTCCTGTCACATGTCAGTCGCAAAGAAGATAAGATTAGATCGCCACGTGCAAAACCCTAACCAAGATTCGGAGTTATCGTTCCTCAATCATCTCTAGTCCTGACATGCATGTATGATACACTGGGAATGTTCAATTGGGCCCTGTTTAGTTGAGTGGTTACCGTAGTAGACCCAATTGCTCTCATGAGTCACGGCACACTCTTCGAGAAGCCAATTCATATCGTTCCCAATGTTGTCAAAGGCGCGGGACATGAACAAAGATCTTTCTTCCAACGTACCAGCAAAGGGTGAATGGCCCGTAGAACCCCAGGAAGATATCGAAATCTCGAAAGATCGAATCTGGGTTGACGGATGCTTTGACTTCAGTCATCATGGTACGCCAGATCGAGACATCGTAAGGACTAGGAGTTGACTGATAGTTCAGGACATGCTGGAGCCATGCTACAAGCTCGGCGGCTGGGTAAAGAGCTACTGGTAGGAGTCCATTCAGACGAAGAGATCATGGACAACAAAGGGCCCACAGTCATGACGCTGAAGGAACGGTTCGTTCCCTTGCAGCGCGGAGCCACGGAGATAGCTTACGCCTAATGGCAGCGTGTCGGCGGTTGATGCCTGTCGATGGGCTTCTCGCTCGATTCCCTGTGCGCCGTACGTTACTTCGCTGCCTTGGATATCTCACTACGGCTGTTACTACGTGGTGCATGGCGATGATATCACATCCGACAGCGGCGGGGAGGACTGCTACAGATACGTCAAGGCAGCTGGGCGCTTTATGGTGGTCAAGAGGACACCAGGGATATCGACTACAGACTTGGTTGGACGTATGCTGCTATGTACAAAGAACCATTTCATCAAGTCCTTGCGCAGAGTCCTCACTGGTGATGAGGGCCCAGGAAGCGTGGAAGAGCGTCAAAGACTGGGTGAGGAGATGGTCCAAAGGATCAAGGACTACGCCACAGACGAGTCTGGTCTGCAACCTGGCCCTCAGGTCCTGAGTTGGGCTGCCTCGAAATCAGCCATGGAAGACTCTATGGCTGAAGAAGCAGGCTCTTACACTACCATGGTCCCTGGCACAGGCCCCAAATCAGGCCAGCGCATCGTTTACGTCGACGGCGGATTCGACCTCTTCTCCTCGGGCCACATCGAATTCCTCCGCCAAGTCGTGCTCTTCGAAGACGAGATTGGCCGCAAAAATAATTCCGGGCCCGCCTACGTCGTCGCAGGCGTCCACGACGACGAAGTCATCAACCACTGGAAAGGTATCAACTACCCTATCATGAACATATTTGAACGTGGCCTCTGCGTCCTGCAATGCCGCTATATCAACGCGCTCATTGTCTCCGCGCCGTTTACGCCGTCGAAAGCATACCTCACTAATTTCCCCTTCGGTCGTTTGCCAGACGCCGTGTATCACGGTCCTACGGCTTTTATGCCGCTGACATATGATCCGTATCTTGCAGCGAAGGAACTAGGGATTTACGAGGAGATTGGGGAACACGCGTTTCAAAATGTTAATGCAGGGGAGATCGTGCAGAGGATTTTGAGGAGTAGGGAGATGTATGAGGCGAGGCAGAGAGCGAAGGGGGAGAAAGCAGCCGGGGAAGACGCGGTGAAGAGGAGAGAAGAGATGGAGAGGGAGGCGAAGGCTTTGGAGGAGGAGAGGGCGGGGAATAGATAGAATGATACCCTTGGAGCATAGGATAGCGATGCATAGGACCCGTGTCATGGTATACAATGTATACGTGTATACGTGACGCTACTAGATCTCGTGTAGCTATGAGAAACCCGTGGCCCACGAATCAATGTACAAATTTCTCGACTCTCTAGGCTTACGGCTGCTCATTAGAGCAGAAGGCAAACTTTCACATGGCAGTTGGTATGGAAGATTTTATCGTCTATTTCTATGGCTTCAAATCTCTACTTGGGATCAAGAATGTTGCCGGGTCGCCATCTGACCCATTTTTTCTTTTCCAAACGCCAGTCGACAATGATGCTTTCCCATGGTATTCCTGTGTAAATGCACCGCAGACCCGCTAATGTCGAGCACCAAACCGATTTCGATTTTTCAAGCCCCTGAGAGCACCATCATGCCTGCATATCTTTGTCCATTCATTGTGCCATCTTCTCCCTCCTCTCCCTTTCCCTCTCCTCACCCCAAACCCTCCTACTCATCTCCAGCACCGCCTCAAACCCCTCCCTTCCCTTCTGCGCATTTTGTTTGAATCGCTCCACACTCGCCTCTTCAATCTTCGTTTTGATCTTCTGCCAACCTCCACAAAGCGCCGTGATCTTCGCATTCTGCTCAAACTTTGTTCTCTCATGGCCCAGCGTTGATAAGCTAGGGTCGTGTTGGTAGACTACCGTTTCACGCACGGTGAGGAGATCGGCCCAGGTGAGGTTCGTAGAACACATTGTAACGCGTTTTAGGGTAGGGGAAACGTAGGAGGTTTCGTAGATCTGAGAGGTGGTGGAGCCGCCGAGAAGAGTGACGACCCATGCCGGGGCTGATTGATGGCAAGTTATGAGGCGTTCGGAGCGCAACTATGAACAGAGTATGAGTTGTTGAATTCAAGAGAGGAGGGATTGACGTACAATGCCGGTGTCCAGGTCCACATGGCGAGAAAGTGTATCGACGGCAATGACATGGTCGGTCTTGTCGTTCCAGGGGCTACCGTACTTTCTCCAATTTGCGGTCGACACCTCTTCCCAAGAGTATTCATATGTGTGATTTGAGGAGAAAACTTTCATTGCTGTGGTATAGTGCGAGTGTGGCTAAGGCTACTCGTAAGGACCGTGAAGAAGTTGCGCGCAATCTAACTCGTTGTCAAAACAGAGCCAGTAAGGCTGATGCTGCGTGATTTCGTAGGTAGAGGGTGTCTGTCTATATCTACTCGAGGAGATTGTACAAGTCAAGTGCTTGGTTGGTCAAAGAGATTGATTTTCCTACATCGGAGGCAAATATCGGAATAAATCGGAATATTCCGGAGCTAGGCCCTTTTAGATAAGCCTCATTCATCATCTTGCAGTTCGGTAATAACAACGGAAGTAGTGGAACGAGGGGAAGGTACGGAGTAAGATAAGGTAAGATCCAGCCTCCAGGATATTGGAATAATACACAATCTATACCGTAGTACCTTAGTGATTACGGAATAGACATTACAGTAACCCATGTGTACGGAGTACCATACAGAGCTCTTCATCGGCTCTTCACGTTCCCACGCTTTCCTAAACTACCTATTCCTGTTTATACCGAGACTACGGAATACTACATCTTATGCAACAATTATCACGTGTTCCTCCCTGAATGTACTTTGTCATTGTCGATGTAGGTACCAAAATGCCCACGCATTGAGTTTTGTCCTATGTATTGCTTTACTCACTTTTCCATTTGTCTATTTTTCTTGTCTTACAGATGGGCGTCTTACTTCAAGCATGCCAGTGTCGTTGAATATAAAACCTGCAAAGACTCCAACTCTGGTGGAGGGCTCTTCGAAGGAGTAAGGTAGCCATGTCGTGGAAAGGCGGATACCTCTTTTCAGATCCGCTGATTTACAAATTGCGTTGTAAGTCGTATCGATTGACCCAATTGTAGGCTCCATTAGCTCAGCGTGTGCGAGAAGCCTTCCTGAGAGTCTGTATCCAGCCAGCTTTGACTGACGTCCCGAAAGCCATCGAGCAGGAGATCCGGCTGGCTTACAGTGTCTTTGATGTTGTACCGTAGTCTGTGTTCGCGGTCCACTATTGGGGGCAACATGATTGAAATGGCAGCTTAGGATATCTACTTTTGGGAACAGCACAAGTTCCAGGGACAATGCATTGTACAACAGACAGTACGAATCAAGGAGAGTACAGATAAAACCACCAACGAGATAGAGGAACAGGTTAGATTAGCTCATTAAGGGGGCTTTCTTCCCTGATGCACGTGTACCAATTATGTCACAAGGGTGAAATTTGTTGTCGATACTAGCAGCTAAGCTTTTCGACATTTCGACATTTCGACATTCCTCTTCATCGAAAGTCAAGATGGAGCGACTGAAATGTCTACACAGTGGTTGCTTTCGATGTGATTAAGAGGGTGTTGCTGTGGACTCGGACGCCATCAGCCAGGCGGTGCCAAGGCCAACCGACAGGGGGCGGGCGGGAGAGTGCATACTGCAGTCTGCAGACAGGAGCGTCGAGACTCAAGACCCTGATAGTACAGGTGAACATCAAGCTTCGAATTTGCGTCGGAGGAACGCATTATTGATAAATACTTCCCCTCATTCTGCGAATAATATATGGAATAGAATCAATTGGTTTTCGTGGATTAAGTCGCACCTCGGTTCTTGATATTCCCTTGCCCCAATACCTTATCGGCAACTGCGATTATGGTCGAGCTGCGCAAACGCAAGGCTGCTGAAGCTCCAGCGGCCCCACCCTTAACGAAGAGGCCCAGTTCGGTGAAATCCTCCAAAGGCAAAGCTGTAGCCACAGAAAAAAACAAGGCTCCTGCCAATGGCGCATCTTCTGGCTCGAAAGTTACTATTGGTGATGCCATTGATTTTCATGATTTCGGTGGTGAGGTAGAAACCGATGAGGGAGAGAAAACAACGTTCAAGAAGCTGGTTGAGGACAGTAAGAGTGGAGTTGTGCTCTTTACATATCCTAAAGCGTCAACCCCTGGATGTAGGCCCACTATTGCTCGTATTCCTGCGCTCCATTCTGTACCTTTGAATTATTTTGGCAGTTCAACGGTCATTTCGAGATTGACTTCCAATAGGCACCACTCAGGCTTGCCTTTTTAGAGACGAATACAAGCCATTGACCGGGACGGGGTTCTCTATCTACGGGCTGTCCACTGACTCGCCGAAATCCAACACAACCTTCAAGACGAAGCAGCATCTCCCATATACACTGCTTTGCGATCCTTCAGCAACTCTCATTGCTGCGATTGGCATGAAGAAAGCTCCAAAAGGTACCACCCGTGGTGTATTCGTCGTCAGTAAGGACGGTAAAGTATTGGCTGCTGAAGCTGGCGTAGGTCTACCACCAACCAAATTTCCAGTCAGACACTGATTCAGCAATTAGGGTCCTGCAGCTACTGTTGAAATTGTCCGTAAACTTGTTCGGGGTGAGAATGCTGCTGCGAATAGAAATGATGGTGCCGTAAAGATGGATCTTGAAGTTGATGACGACAAGGCCAATGTTCAGAAGACCGAGGAAGCTGCAGCAGCAAACGGAGATGAAGCCAAGGCTAATGTTGCAGCTGAGGTTGCCGACTCTGCCCAGAAGCTTGATGCGGGCGTCGAAGCATAAGTTGACTATTTGCTGTAATGCGTGGAGCTCGGATTATTCAAGGCTTGGTGCACTTTTTCAACTTTCTAGAGAGTGGCGCTGGCTTCCTGGAGAAATAATCTCCAGTCCCGTATTAAAAGCACAAGTTCATTTTGTACTGATCCGCCATGTTGCGCATTGAAGCTGTCTTGAGATCGCTCCTGGTCTCTATCAGAACTTCTCAAATCGAAATCTTTCGAGTTGTCATTTGCTTGACAATCTTTCGTCGCACCTGCCGACTATACAGATAGATAATCGTAGTAATTAAATCAGTCTTCGTGGCATGAATGCCAATAGTCTTCACCCCTGGTTCTCATACCGATCGGAGATACGTTTCGCCGTTCCGGTATCGTATTCTGTGGTTAAGCTGGATGAATGGCAACCGAAGGTGACGTGCCTTACCTCAAGAACCTACACACGCGCTCTTTAATCCAAGGGAAGGCAGACCATCTAGTGAATACCTAGTCTGTCTGCATTCATCACATACTTGGATGTTTCGTGTCTATCGTTCCTGGTCGTCCGACTCCTAAAACGCTATAGTCCATTGCACGCATGGCGACCAACGCCAAAGCGGGAGCTGCCCGTCAGCTGAAGTCTGCCAGGGGAGCCACAGCAGTGTGGAAGGTAAGGGTGATAAGATGTTTATATCTCACGCCAGTGCTGAGTTCGAGAAGAAATACACAGTCCAGTCTACCGGCATATGGGATCGTATAAGAAGAGCCCTCGCAGTTGATCCAGATCGCTCCACTGGGATACCGTTAAATCCTCTATATCGCAATCCGCCCCCTGGATCCAATCCGCCGGAAGCCTATGACGATCCAATAACTTTGCCAGCTGGAGACATTGCAGAGAATCCCTATTACAAACGAGACATACGCCGCAGCTATCCTCGCCTTAGTGTGGTCAAGCAGTCGGACGTAGTCGGCTTGTTGACAGTGGGAAGCAGAGCAAAGCCAAAGGAGGACATACTTCAAATTGGAGATGCAGGTACGAAGCAATTGGTGCAGTTGAAGCAGGATGGAGAAGAGAAAGGACTTGCAGCGTTATTTGAGAGGGAAAAGAAAACCACGGCGACTATCTTTGGGCCTAATGGCCTGCCGCCATTTCCTACCGGAATGAGTAGAGTATCCCCGGAAGGAGGAAGGAAGTACGTCATGGGCGCTGACGGAGAAGAGGGTTATCCCGAAGAGTACGTCTCATTGCTGCCAACCGACTGTTAGGCTGCTAACGCTTTCTTCCATTCAGGTATCCTTGCCGAACTTTCGTATAGCTAAACCATGAATATTGGTATTGAAGGCTGCTTATGTGGCAGAGACGGTAACCAGCTAATCGAGAAGGTTTAGCAAAATTTTCTGACGTACTTATTCCCATTCTCCATTCTCCTTTTCCTCCCAGTACTTGATATTCAGTCTGAATAATACCGGCAATCAAGCACTAGGTAATGCAGCTCCTCCTTTCCGTGCAGTTGAAATCTCTTCCGATGTATTGCAATTTAGCAACTGTCCGTACAGCGGTCTCAATAAAGACCGAAGCAACTTTACCGGCTTCTCTTTGTGAACTCCCCTTCGAAGTTCATCCGTTTGTCGTCCCCGCTGCTGAAATTAGGTCACGTGGATGACTTCCTCTCTTGAAATCCTAGATGCTCTCGCTAAACCAGGTAGTCAGCTCGCTGGTCTGAGGTAAACTCTTTGTTCGAGCTGGTGAACATCTGCGTAAGAAACGGCCGCTCTCATGGCTGAAACTTTGATCCCCCGCACATCAGAAGTAAGCACTTTCGCGAAGTGTTCCTGTTGTGGTTCTACACTGGCGGAAATATATCGAGATAGCAACGATGACTGCCGAGGTCTCCGGCAAGGTGGGGATGAAGAAGATTGGAAGATCACGAAGCTGTGGTTTACCGAGTGTAGACACTTCGTTTGTAGTAAGCATCTTGAGGGAGGAGGTAAGCATGAACTATGGTGCAGATATGATTCTGGCTTACAATCAAACAGGCGCTCCATTTCATCCTCAGGGTAGGCTGCCGCGAGCTGTCTGTCCGTTCTGTAAACACCGTTACGCAGACATGACTGAAAAGACCCTATATTGGGTTCATGGCTATTCAGAAGGCGAGTACAGCAAGCAAATTCCGAAACCCTATTTCGAGATTTGTCCCGATCTTTATGATGCGTCAGGCGAACGAGACGCGGCAACGCAAGTAAGCCACAACCTCCTTTCGCTGCCTCGTTCAAGAGTCCAACGAATCGTAGTTCAGATATAGCAAGCCCATACGCTACATCATGAGTGAGCAAGACAAGCCGATGGCTCGTGGGATCACACACCGCGTTCAGGAAAGTCGTAAGCTTCACCTTGATCGACATATGGAGATCCTTGAATCGACTACGGAGTAAGCAACTCTCAACGACATATCGAACTCCAACTTTACTTAACAAATTGTCCGTACCTCTAGGGCACTCAGAAGAGCAAGAGAGCAGCTATTAAGCTTAGGCAGAGACGTGGCTTTCATCGATGCTGTGTTGGAGCCTGCACATCCTAGTGAGGCAGACGAAGCAATGCCGAACCAGCAGTTGCGTTGGAATCCCAATGACAGGATGTTCACACAGTCTCATCACGGCACGACAGGCGCATCTTGCTTGGCTCAAGATACAGCCATTGACCTAGGAAGGCCGAGACGTAGTTTCCAAACCCCAGAGGCTCAGGGTCAGGGATTCTATCCTCAGCCGGCAAGAGCGCCAATTGAGCCTGATGAATCGCCCCCAAAGCGAAGACGAATCCTCTCAACCAGCGGCGAGGAAGTGCAGCAAGGATACGAGCATAACGACGTACAGATACAGCGAGTACACAGTAGAGACTTGATGCCACCACCACCAATTAGGCCTCGGCGAACCACAGGAACCATTCGCTCTGCGGCTACAGGCGTATCCAACAGCCGTTTTCAGTCCAGACCAATGAGCGACTTCAACAACGTGCTAGAGTCACCAGAATCCATCTCAAGTATACCACCAGTCTCGAACGCACGAGCTCCTGAAATACATGGATCTGAAGAGCAAGGAACGTCTTCTTTGAATGGCTCTTGGACAACGTCACAACCAGCCCCTTCAACTGCTATGCCGCCGCTTCTCACCAATCCTTCACATGGGATGCAAGGGTTTTCTTTCAGAGCGACACATTTAACGACTTCAACGTCCAGTACTCGGCCTGTGAACACTCCAGCAGAGCGTACGGTCAGCGCTGCAACCATAGATACTCCTGATCGCTTGGGCGCATGGTCCTCTTTCAACAAGTTGAGCGGACAGGCTCGACTCGACTCTGAACACCAAGCACTTGAACACGGTTTAGGCCATAGCTTCCGATGGCCTGTCGAACGTTCTGAGCCTGGAGCACAGCCATCCTGCTTGGAGCAACCTTTCAGGACACAAGATTCAACTCGATTACGTAGCAGCAATAGGCCGTCCTCTACGATCTTGGAACAGCAAAATGCAATACATACAGGTGGGAGAGCCTCACACAGCAACACCAGTCCTGCACGTCGAAACCCGAGCAACCATCTTGGCCACCAACATCACAACGAGAGCGCTCCTTCTCAACCACTAGATACCGAGAACTTCCTCCATCGCTTCGTATTGCCAAACTACGAGTCCCCGCAAATTACTCGCTTGCCATCTCGCCGAGAACCTCACGTAGTACATACGGACGGTGAATTGGATGAACTACGAGCGCAGCGCCTTTCTCTGTCTCGCTCATCAAGCACTGCGGATATCTCACCAAGCCGGCCACCAAGAATCAGCCTACCTCCTCCGCGCACCCCAGCCAGGGGTCGTTCGCCTGTTCGTCGCACCACTGGCATCTCCAGCAACATTCGCAGCAGCGCCAACCGCCGCCGGACTCCCATAGCGAATCGCCACCGTGTCCCACTCGGTAGCTCCAGGTCGCCAAGCCGCAACGGCGCCGTCAGCCCCTACTTCGCCGCCTCAACGTCAGTGGACACTCTACCTCTATATACCGCTAGGACACCCCCCGTCTACGCGAGCTGGCCGCATCAGCCGGCGGAGCATCCACCTACCTATGTGGAATCTAATCCTCGGCTACCCTCGACGAGGCCGGCGTTTTCCAACGCCTACTCTTTTATCCCTAGCTTTCTTCGGCTTGCGTCCAACCGGCGAGCTGCTCGTCGTTAGGAGGGTTTTCCTTGTGGTATTTTCGTTTGTTCTTCGGCCAGTTCATTCAAATATCAGGGGGCCTTTTCTTATTTGTCTAGGTGGAAAGTTGGTCGATGGATGAGGAAACTAACCAAATGTCTTTGGCAATGATCGATCAAGCGTTGTTTTTTTCAAGTGGACTGAACTAGCTTCAATGAATTCGAGTTGTCAATCAAAAGTCAAATTACTATTGATACATCAAAACTGTTGCACTACCACTACAAACCCATCTAGCACTGGTACCACCGCCGATTTCCACCTCTCCATCTACTGAATTGCCAATCTGAGCCTACACAAGCGAGATGCTTAGTCGAAAGGGTTGGTGCGGGTTCCCCAGTATGTAAGGAACATGCTGAGGCCAACTGTCTCAAAGACGCGGGCAAGGGCTCCGACGGCAACGGTGTCGAGAGGACGCTTCTCGGTGAAGACTTGAGAGATGAACTGGGATCAAGTCAGTATTTCGAAACATGATCCAATAGCAAGAGAATCTTACACTTGGTGCCGAGCTAGCCATGAAAATCAGACTTCCCAAGTAGGCTGCACCCTTGTAACTCAAAGTGCCCGTGGCATTGATTAACGCTCCAACTCCATAGGATTGAACGGCACTTCCGATCAAAGAAGAGCCCCAAGCGGCGGCGGCACTGGCAGCCTCCTTGGATTTGAAGAACTCCTCCTTGGAGTTGGCCGCCTGAGCGCGGTTGTAAGTGTCACCGAAGACAGGGGCGAGGATGGCGAGCGAGGCGGCGTGGTTGAAGATTGTGCCGAGGGCGATCGCCGAGGGCTTGACAGGGGGGAGGTCTGTGAGGAGCTCAAGTTAGCACCGATCTCGCAAAATGTATATTGTTAGCGGTTTGGGAGCTCCATCATCTGTTCGAATACGTGAACATTCAGACTCCCGATGAGCGTAGTCAAGAGCTGTGGTGTTTGATGCTCATGGTGAATTGTGGTTGAACGCGAACGCCAATGTCGTCACCTTCCACCCGGAGACCACCAGTTCTCTCGTGAACCATCACTAACAGAAGGAGACACAAGGTGACTTACAGCTGAGAGTTGCCATTGTGATAGATGGATTCAATGTGGGTGGTTGGGTTTTGCAGGTTTGTGATGAGTGATTCTGGTAGTGTGAAAATATTTAGAGAAGATGAGTACGAGTAAGAGCAATGATGTTGGTTTTGAGATTTTGGCGCTAGAGCCGGATTCTGTTTGGTCAATGACATTATGACAGCATCCCGCAATTACAGACAGTTAGCGTGGTAATTTTATTCCGCACGGAAAAAACCAAGGAACGGGCAAGGCAAGTACCATGTACCTCCGTACCTTATCAATCGCCCCGGTCGAGGAGCGGGATCACGGGACTGATGGCTTTGTGTGGACAATTATACCTACTATTCCGTACTACATCTTCAACTGTTAAGGTACCTTGTACTTTGGCGATTTCCCGTGCAGAAGTCGTGATACGAATGTTTCGATGCGAGATCTCGTAGCACCTGTGAGGGTCTTGAGCCTACCACTCTTATAGATCCCACAATTCCCCTATCAAACCTTCCGCGTTGAGATATTGTGGGGAATAAAACACTGTACTCTACAGTCACTACATTATAGTCCATGCTCCCCTTTGCAAGCAATACAGAAACCAGAACGTAAGACGATCGTCAGCGTTGTGCCCTTCAGCGTTGACATACACAATGCCTGGAGCCTCGTAAGCTGTCGTCATAATCTCCAGCCAATGTCCGTTTTTATTCCCCATGCCAAATCCGTTCAACATGCTTGCGTATTGTCATGTACCCGTACACCGTGACTGATGACCTGACTTCCCGGTTTAGCTCATGACCATCGCCCCTCGCCACTGACTTGCCTCCGTCGTCGAGAGTTGGGTGCTGGCATTGGACTTGCTTCATGCGCTGACGTAGCCGGCATCATGTTCTCGTCCTTCTTCGGCGACGATAAAGCCGATTGCCTTCCAGATCGAGTCGACGTCGTTCGTGGTAGTCGGCTCTTGGCGGCTGCTCCAGACCCATTGACCACGCTGGTCATGCCACTCCCATCTCTACTAGCGGGTCGGAACGCAATGGGTCCGTTGATGCTGCTCTTCTGTCTGATGTCTCGATCAAGGAAGTAAGCGCCTGAATGCATCGATCGATTGCCGGTTGGTGTGGGTGGCATTGAACGGCTTGCTGATAAGCCGGGTGGTGTAGTTGATGAGCTTGAGCGTCGCCCTGGCCTGCGCTTACCGCCACTCATCCCTAATCTATCATTGCTCTCGCTCGATTTGACCAATTCGCCAGCCATGTTCCGAACCAGGACAGCCCCATCGACTTCCGCAAGCCGTTGGATGGTATCAACAAGGCCGTATCGGTTAATAAGGCCTCCTTGCTCGTCACTTGCATCGCAGATACTGCGAACTATTCGAAGGAGATTAAGCCGAACCACAGCTTTGTTAGATTGCAGTTTCTGCAATATGCGCGAGAAGAGGTCCGGATGAGCCAAGCTCAGCGCTATGGGTGGGCTTAGGCGTAACAGTTTCTGTAAGGGTTCAAGTAGATTCTCAAATGCATTTGCCTTCGAAGTTGTGAAGCATTTGATGATGGCTTTGGTAAATGACCCGTCGAGCAGATGCTCCTCCACTTTAGCCGTTTCTTCCTGGAGCCTTGAAAACTTAGCGGTTTTTCCGTATACTGTCGAAAGGGCTACTTACCAAATGAAAACAGCATCTAAAGCTGTCACCTGCCAGTAGGGATCCGCAAGAAGCGAGATGTAGAATTGGAGCCCCTTGTTCCGCCATAACTCACGTCGTCCAACCTTACCTGAATGCGCCATATCGCACAGGATTGGAAGTGCGAATTCCTTCAGTGGTCTCTCGGTCTTGATTATGCGTTGCAACACCGGGATTATACCATTCAATGCAGCGTCCTCCTGCCTAGACTTGTTCAGACGGCATAGATTGTAAATTGTATTCAAGACCTGATTTGATATCTCTCTGAAGTGTGCTTCTTTAGAGCTATTGCGCAGCAATTCTGTAAGCACATCAATCGCGTTCGAATTCTGCAACGAGTCAAGTGTGGTGGAGAGCATGGACAGGTTCTTGATGAACTTCAACATGGTAATCTGATGATTGGGTGACATCCTCTTCAACTCTTTGAGAACCCCTATTTTTGGAGGTCAGCATTGAAATAACCAGGACGAGGTGGGTTTTGCTTACGATGCAGTACCGTACGATCTGCAACTAGCTCCTTCACATGGTTTTCGGCTTGCGAGAAGAGAAAGAAAATGTTTGCAATGCGGCCTTCGCACAGCTCCGCCAGCTCTCCTTCTTCGTCGAGGACCCTACTTAGGACCAACGACAGAGGATCAAGGACAGAGTTTCGCGAGAGTATGCGACAGAAGTCGTTCTTTGGTGTCGGGCCCTGCAATTCAAACACGCTCCACACCCCATTGACGCCAACGAGGACAAGATCACGCTCCTCTTCGTAGTCTTCCTCAAGAAACTCGACAAGAACCTTAAGGCCACCTGCGCTGACAAACATCTGCAAGGTCAAGGTCGATGTCTGGAACATTTGACGAACGAAAGCTGCCGCCTCAAGTCGTATCTCACTCGAGTATTTCTTAGAGGCATATTTCGTGATCATGGGTATGCCTCCCACGAAGCAGAGATTCTCTTGGACGTCAACGTCGTTGAATATTATCATGTTAACGATTTTGAGAAGATGGTAGATAACGTCGCGATGCCGACATGTTTCTAGAATTTCCAAAATGGGAAGCATGCCATGAGCACTGATAATTACGCTCTTGGTTTCAGGTAAGTCGGACAGAACGTCGAGCAGCTGCTCAGAAAGGTCCGCAAGCATGTCATCTTCTTGAGAAATTTTGAGCGAGCCAACCAGACCTTCGACCTGCGTACACAACCTTGCATATTTATCCCGAGCAACGTTTGCTTCAAGGTCCATTTCGTCAAAACCCTCTTCCAACTGGGCGAAAGGGTCATCGTCGTCGTCGTCATCGCCCAGCCATGAATTGTTCGACAGCTTCGAGTTCAGCATGAGGGTCCCATTTTCGGATCCTTGTTCGCTTTCGGGCTTGTTGAGCATAGCATTAGCTTTTCCAAAGATATCTGAGAAATCTTCGTCATGCTCATCCTCCGCATATCTTTGGATTTCAACGGACGACCTTGTTCTTCGCATCAAAGGCTGTATTGATTGGATGGGCTGGCGTCGCAGGCTTCCCCCTGTTTTCGACGGTTGCATCGATTGTGCCAAGCTTTTCAGGTCAGAAGGGTGGAGGATTCGTGGAGATTGCTCATCGTTCTTCTGAAGTACAATGAGCTACACCATCATAACTTTTCAATGCCAGCATGACCTACCTTTTCTAGGAATAGCTTTCCATCAAAAGCTGAATCATGCCCTACCACCGAATCTGAAAAATCTTCCGCCGAGTCCTCTCCGTAGGATCGGGCTGACGGTAATGCTGCGCATGGCTTGGACGATGAGTGTCTCTGATGTAAGGTCGGTGGAGTTGCGTTCCGACGACCTGCGGCGCGAATTGACTTCGGATCTGGAGACTTGGTGGGTGCTGTGTATTTGATCTGACTTGTGTTTGCACGCTTCGGATAATATGGTCGAATAGTCTGTAAAGGGTCTGACTCTGTCAACTGCAACGGACTTCTCACAGTAAGATCTCCCTCAAAATTATCATCCCAATTGGTCTCCTCGGTCACAGTCTCAAAGGATGCATAAGCTTTGAGCTTTTCGGATGACAACAAGCCACCAAAGTTGTCTTGAGGCCTAAGGTGGGGGAGTTTCAGTGCGCTGGGTGATATAGCCGATGCGAAATCGTCATCCCAATTGTCGTCGGCCGTACTCTGGGGAGATCTGAACTGCTCGGCTTGGATACGAGGCTTTGCTAGATTCAAAGGGCCCTTGGCTGGGATTGCAAGCACAGGGGTTTGGTCGCGCCGTCCGGGAATTGGGCTAGAAGACATAGGCCGTGATATCCTTCGCAAAGATCCTGCGTTGGGCGATTTAAGGGCCTCGTTCCATTGTTGTACACTTTTAACCGCCTCGTCGTACTCTGTGGGCTTCTTCGGCACCACAGAATCTGATCTGCGGGCATTGACAATCCAAGGATGTTTCAACAACTTACGTGCAGAGACTCTCAAATTAGGATCTTTCTGAAAGCACTGCATTAAGAAGTCTCGAACAATCTGGGAATTGGTCAGCTTCCTTCGACAACCCTTGTGCCCCCCAGAGGACCAACCGGAGAAGCTCCCTCTGGGAGCGGAGGATGGTCATCGTTAACAATTCGGAAAAGGGCATGCATAGGCTGCAACTTATGATACGGGGGTTTTCCATCCAAAAGTTCGATTACCGTACAGCCTAAGCTCCAGATATCCGAGGCTGTAGTAGCACCGGACAGCTCAATTACTTCCGGGGCCATCCAATAGGGAGTCCCCACCACGCTAGACTCATGGAGTGTCGTAGTTCGAGTTGCAACACCGAAATCGGCAAGCTTGACGAGTCCTTGCTTGGTCGTGAGTATATTGGCACCTTTAATATCCCTGTGTATAACACCCTGCTCATGGAGATAGAGTAGTCCGTGTAGCACTTGCGACATGTAAAGGCCGACTAGATTCTCGGGGAATTTGCCGAAGTTTTTCGAGATTGAGTGGAGGGACCCGTTCTCGCAGTACCTGATCACCGTTAGCCATAACAAGGGTAGGCGAAGTCTAGGACTTCACACACTCTAGGATGATATTCAGTGACTCTGCGGATTTGACGAAACCGCGATATTTGACGATATTGGGATGCTAGGTGCGGTTAGTATACAGAAATCTTTAAAGCTTCTAGTCCATGCCTTACATCTAGGTTTTTGAGAAGATCAATTTCGAGCTAGACGGCCAACCTTAGTACTCATACTTCTTCATCTGCCAGACAAATCTCCTACAGTAATGACCCTCAGCTCGCTCTTTGGCAAGTCCGCTAGCTTGACTTGTTTGACAGCGACAGTTTCCCCAGTGCCCATGTTAAGTGCTCTGAAAACCGAGCCGAAGGCACCTTTCCCAAGGCAGTCTCCGAGTTGCTAGCACCATGTTAGACTCGGAGCGAATGACACACTATCTCGAGGACTCAAAGGAATGCCTACGTAGTCTTTGAGCTCTGCAACATCCTGAGCTGCTAATTGGGAATTTCCCTCTTTCTTGGGCTGCCGTGGACTTGCGGTTCCCTGTGTTCCATTTTGGACCTCCCTCAGCACTGTCTTGCTTTGTATATGCATCCCGTTGCCATGGCGTGAATCTCCAACAGCCTCCCCATGTTGAAGGGTTCTGGAACCCATGGTGCAAACCCTCAGGTTGGTTGGAATTCGTAGGGTTCGTGTCCTGCCAGCCCGTAACGGTATTCATGGCAGGGCGAGATCACTCATTGGGTACTTGTATATAACTCTCAAGGGGCGCATCCAGGCCCTCCCCACAATCCACAAGGACTCAGCTGCTGTTCGGTATTCTTCCTCGGCACACATTCGATGCTTTCTGCGGCCTTTTCATGGTCAGACATTCCATATCGCCAATTGAAATCCTGTCTCATACCTTTATGTATTTGTTGCCCGGCCCTGCTAGCGCAGTTTTTGTCAACACAGTGGAGAGTTATACCTGGTTTGATAGGGCTGACCGAGTTGTATGAAAATGCTTGGAAATCTGTGTACAGTTCACTGCAACATTGGGAACCGATAATCCAAATTACAAGGGCAGTCCAACCAATCGTATTTATTTCTTCTAAGGAATCTATTTGGCTCTGGCAGTAAGTCGATGGGAGCTTTAAATCTAAGACTTTGAATACCTTCTCAGCATACGTAGAAAATCTGAAACTAAATAAAGACTTCCCGCGACCACCAATGGACCACCCATAGATTCCCCCGTAGCCAATCGGAGAGCAAGTTCCAAATCGTTTAATGCATTGTGAATTTGACCATGTACACCAATGCTTCTTGCCACTCGTAGAATCTCATCCGCGGCTGCTGCCTGCACCCATGGCATCCCATCGACAGCACCGAATTCAACAGCAACCATATTATCGTGTGATTTGACCATCGAGGATAATATCTGCTGCACATCTTTCCCTTTTGAGAAGGCCACAACCCAGGTCACGGGGAATCTTTCCCTGCGTATTTTGTGGCTGACATAGGAGTAAAGAACCTCGGCAGACTGGATATTGTGAGCTCCATCGAGTAAGACCTTCTCTTGACGACCAGTGATAGGTTCCATGCTTAACATTTGCAGTCGACCGGGCAGCGCCGTGTCTAGAATTGTGTACAGAAGACGTTGTGGCTCCACTGAAGGACGCAATCGAGAGACAACTTGTTTGACGGCTTCAAAGGCAAGGTTGATGTTGTTCTGTTGGTGGATTTCAAAATCTTCCTTCCGTAATGTGCTCCATAACAAGCTGTCCTCATCGCACATATCCTGGGGATTGCAGATAAAGGGCATTGCTCCAATTCCCTTGGCGCTAGCTCTCAGAATCTCAACTACCTCCCCGGCATTTGTCCCATCCACAATGCAAGGCGCACCAGGCTTCATAATGCCTGCCTTTTGGTGCGCAATAGTCTCCAGAGTATTCCCTAGGAATGCCTGATGATCCAGCCCGATCTTTGTAATCACGGTGACCAAAGGATCCTTGATAATGTTGGTGGCATCAAGCTTTCCTCCCATGCCAACCTCAATAACGCCAACTTCTACTTTTTCCTTTGCAAAAATTTCGAATGCTGTAGCGGTTAGCAGTTCAAACTCTGAGGCTCTAATATCTCCGACCTTGTCTTTGGCTTTCACTTTTGCTTCCGCTTCACGGAAGAGTGACTCGTCAATTGTCTTCCCGTCAACTTGTATACAATCCCACCGATCCACCAAATGCGGAGAGGTAAACCGACCACACTTGATCCTAGCAGCATTCAACATCGCAGAAGCATACGCGCATACCGAACCTTTGCCATTGGTTCCTGCAACATGAACTGCACGCCATGGTAGAAGATTGTGCTCCAAGAGACGGGCAATTCGCCCCAGACCCAGCTGGATCATGGCAACATTGACACAATTTTTAGCTTTCGCAGACAATCTGACAAAGAGATCTCCATATAGAAATAATGCCCTTGGGATCAGTCAAGAGGACCACTGGCTTCAGCTTTGAAGGCGACATGGTCTTGGGGATGGAGTGGAAATCGATCAGGTACACACCTCATGCAGAAGAGAATACGGATAGAAGATCATGTTTTCTTCTCTGAGTAACGCTAGATCCGAAGAGGAATCGCTTACTATTAAGCGCCAGCCCTACGATTCGCCGTCGGCAACCTACTAGGTACAGTACTAGAACTCGCCTAGAAAACCCCCCTGCATGAGGTGTTTGTCGCAAAACTCAGATTGTCCCAGCCTCACACTATTACAATATATTCTTGTCTGGATTTGGAAAACGATACCAACGCGTACCCATACCTTTTCGACTCCTAACCACCAAACTTCACACCATCAAAGATGGGTTTACCGTAAGTTCAGCTCTTGGGTGTTTGTTGTGATCTAGTATGCGCCCGCCGCTCGTTCGCGTTTCTGGCAGCCTTATTATGCTCGCTATGCAATCACAATCCTCAGGCGACGATCTGATGCTGATGGATGATAATGCAGAATGTTTGTTGAGCCTGAGGTTACCGAGTCCAAGGTCACCGCCAAAGCAGACCCTTCGGCGCCCGCACGATCGGCCATTCGTCGTCAGCGCACCGTCAGATACAGCCCGCATATTCGCAATCGCCCAGCTTCGTCACGTACGCAATCCATCAGTAATACGCGAGATGTAGATCGGCACTCTCTACTCGAGGCAATTAGACGTGGAGACTCGGCTGTTGCTTCAACTCGCGCCAATGAGGATGAACTTGTTGATGTGGAGATGGAGGCCGATCTTGCGCACGCTGAGGCAAGTCAGCGGAGGAGACTCGAGAGCGGACGAGCACTTCTTCGCGATGCCCTCAGCTACGAGCGTCCGGGTCGGCGCATACGGCCGCATAACCACCATCACCATCACCATCACCATCCTCACCACCACCATCGCCCCCCTATGCAAGCATCCGCGAACTCTCGTCATCTTGGTTTTACTGTTCAAGGTCTCCCTTATTATTCAGATTCCAGATCTGGGTCTACGATTGCGAATATTGATGGCTCATCACCTCAACCTGTCGCCACGGAAGTGAGATCCCCACCACCGGAGTATATGCCAACCCCACCATACACATCTGGAAACGCATCGAACCAGTCAACTACATCCAATACCACGCCGACCCTAGGAACTGCATCGTTCACGCCACGATTTGCTCCTGCGCATAGGTACACCGAAACAGCCGAAGCTGCCTTCCGCGAATACGTCGCTCGGCATAATCTAGACGTGCCAACAGACCAAGACTTAGACGGCCTCCCTCCATTGCGCCGTATGGCCAATCGAGATCGCCCTCGTTATAGCGGCCAACGCATTTCTCCCCACCGATATGCTGTAGACGGCCTTGGAGACCGACGTCGAAGCTTCAGCCCCGAGGACGATTCTTGGGAGACTCTTCTAACAACCATCACCCCAGATGACCGTCTGCCGAGTGTTAATTCATCATTCACCTCTGCGACAGCCTCCGCCTCTTCGCTATCGTTAGACTCTGCATCCTCCTACGGCACCCTTGCTACCGTCCCTTCATCCGCCGAAACTCCAGACGCCTACCCAACCATTTGCGACAACAGTGATTCTGACGATTCTGACTCGGACGATGTGGATTACGTAGCAACGGAACGCCGATTCCTAGATCCCTCAGAAGACGATATCAGCGTCGCTGCCAACCTTCGTCATCGCGTCCGCATGAGGGCCCTGGAGTTCGATCGCGCTGAGCAACTTGTGAGACAGAGACGGATACTAGAGCGTGAGGAGGAACTCCGTCAGACCCAAGCTAATCTAGATCGATTGCAGAGACAGGGTCCGGAGGATTGGTGGGCTACCGCTGGCTGGGAGCGAGCGACTGGGGCACGTCCGGGGAGGGAAAGGCTATGAGCTTGGGGCCGACACGCCATAAGCTCAAGGCTCATGGTATGAGTTACACGCTTACGACTGCGAAGGTCGATTATAGCTTGGGCGCTCCACAATTTTCCTTTCGCATGCTTCGCTTTCGCCATGCTGCTGCTATCGCAAGGAAAGATTTACTTATAAGACGATCTAAGTGGCAACTGCATGCTCTGTAATTATATTATATGGCGAATCCACCACTATAAAGCTTCTCCATAGGTTCATATACCCTCTAAGATTCAACCGCAGGCGCTTGGTATGAGTCCAGTACCGAGCATCATGTCTAGAGGCGGTTTTGTGGAATAGAAATCTTTCCAGAATTGTAATTAGTTTCAGTAGAGCTGCCGGTTAGATGCCAAAGCACCATTGGATCTTCAATTACCATGGACTTGATTGTAACGCTGATCTAACCAGCACAGTAAAGATGTGGCATAGTATCCCAGAGCGCCTCCACCCTCTTTTCTAAATCATGCACCACCCATCCCCATCCACCCCTCATCCTCCCTGCTAACAATAACTTCCTGCACCGCAAGTCTATCCTCCACAATCTCCTTTCCGTTCAGGAAATCGTTTTCTTCCACCCTCCTCCGTGCCTCTTCCTCATCCCTCGCAATCCCCGCAGCCACATGCCTCCCAACCAACCGTCTTCTCGCAGTCTCCCACCCCACCTCAACAAACCACAACTCATCCATCAGCCCCGCCGCCTCTTTCCATAGTCCTTTGTTCAGGCTGAGGTAGTTGCCCTCGAGGATAACGATGCGCGCTGTAGGCGGTATCGTAATATCGTCCTCCACCGGATCCTTCACTGCATGATCAAAACTCGGGGCGTATATCGTTTTGCTCTCCGGCAACAACGGTTCACGCAACTTTTGTGCCAGTGTTAGAAATGATGTGGAGTCGAAGGTGAAGGCGGCCCCCCGGCGGGCGTGCGCAGTAGTAGGGTCGGGGAGGGCAGAAAGTTGGGCGCGGGAGAGGTGGTAACCGTCCATTGGGACGAAAGCGGCGACCAGGGAGGAGGTTTGGGCAGGGCAGTGGAGGTTGTGGAGGGAGTTGAGGCGTTGGGAGATGAGTGAGGCCAGAGTGGTTTTGCCTAGGAAACTGTAAGTGGGAATCCTGTACGATATGTGGAAGGGGGTACCTGAGCCTGGGATGCCAGATACGGCTATCAGGATACGCTGAGAGGCAGGCGTCTGCTTGTACTTGTCTTCTGAGAAGTCACGAAAGAGCTTCAATAAATCCTTTGATGCTGTGCTCACCCCAGACCTTGTTGGTCAGTCTATTCACCTGTTCCTCCATGGTTCGAACTATATGCTGCGCTGGAAGTGCTGCGCTGGTATGTTCACTAAAGTTGCAAGCTTGTCTTCAAGAACCTCGAGGCCCCGCAATCGGACCGTCGATGATCCTTGCAAAAGCAAAGTACCTTAATCCCAGCTCCTTCCAGAATCCAACTTTTAATGTTGGGGAAGAAACGGCACAGAAAGGTTCGAGGGCATTGAAAACGCGCTGCGATGTGGATTGAAGAGACACGTACTGAGATTTGAGTAGTTACCACTAATCAATTACGGCTCGAGGCCATACAGAGTGAGGACTCAGATCTGTAATAGGATCTGAAAAACTCCCATCGCAATACAATCCATAGAAGTATAGAAATCAAAGAAATAGCTATAATAGGAACAGTTCTAGCTTGTTCGCATGTGATCTCGGATGATTGAAAAGAAATTAAGAATTCAGAGATATCCCATGCCGAGCGAACTGTTGGGATCATGTAAAGATTTGACCGCATGTGAACAACTAAACAAAAAGCCCTTCTTTCTAGAGCAGGGTCGAATATCATAGAATCCGAACTGTAGAAAGGGGGAGTAACAGATTCCTAAGGGTCTCCCAGCAAGATCTATATGCGTCAATAGTGTCTATGCTCTATCCGCCGTTCATGCCACATCTCAGCCAGGTACGGCATGCTAGATCGGAGATATCGGAGAAAGTCGTGCCAGACGCCGAAAGGACATATAGTATTCATACAAGGAGAGCTTTAGCTCGACCCTCATGTATGATCCCCAAGCGCTGAGGAGTCGTAAGATGTTTTTTGGCCACAATATGCTCCCCCGAAGGCCAGTCAGCTCCATTTGCTCTTGGAAGACTATCCTGCTGCAATAACGAGCAAGGATAAGGAAATTTCGGACCGGACCTTCTCGAGTGTGGAGGTTCTCGTCCAAGCTGCGGGCTGTGTACGGTCAGTGACTTTCGAATAGATTGGATGGCAGGGAACATACTTAGATCGTTGGTCTTCAAGATTAACAAGATAATGCTAGGCACCTTTCCAAGAAGCTGGACCAGCTGGGTGAGCATGCCGTCGGCCAGAGCGTCGGAAATCACTTCCTTCTCCTTATCCGTTCTGGTCGAGACCACCGATTTCGTTGCTGCCATGTAATCCCTTCCTGTGATGGCACTCGCAAAAAGAGGAAATTGATCATCTGTGATTCCTGCAACGTCAAAGGCACTTTTGCGCATCCTCTGCTCGTCAGCATCGATGACCGCAAGCCACAGCTTTGCGTAGTCTCGCCGTAATTGCTTCGATATATCTCTATAGAGCCCATGATCGTACAGAACGATGTCAAAATTGGGCTTTCGCCTCAATGGATTCTTTCTTATAGCAATATTACCACCATGAGGATCGCAGTGAAGAGGGGTATCTCCAAAGATCATCTCATTGAAGATATGAGCCAAGGCCGCGGAAACCTCGTCACGATCTATGCCATTAGTGTCGATATAGTTTAGATCATCGGTTCGATGACCGGAAATGTATTCCATTACCAGTATCCGTTTCAGGCCCCACTCTACGTTTGGTACAACCAACGGCGAGCCAGGTATTCTCTGGAAATGCCTCTTGGTGCGCATTGCATTTTGCGCCTCAAGAGCAAAGTCTAGTTCTTGGGGGAGCGACGATTCCATCTCTTTGGATAGCCATTCCAGATCATACTCCGGGAAAAATCTCTTCAGCGTCGAGAACGTGAATCGTGTCAGAGCGAGGTCGAGCGGTACCCATTCTTCTAAAGCTGGATGCTGCACCTTGACAGCTACATCGTTGTCACTGCCTTTCAATTTTGCCAAATGGACTTGGGCAAGCGAAGCTGCCCCAATTGGATCTTTTTCAAACTGATCGAAGTGACTGGCAATGGAAAACCCAGTATCTTTGATGAACATTTGCTCTATTGATTCGTATGAGGATACTGGGCATTTGTCTTGCAGTGGGATAAACGTCGTTGTCCACTCAAGAGGCAACAAGTAATTCATGCTGCTCAGGTGCTGGCCAAGTTTGATAAATATGGACCCATTTTGTTCGAGGACACGAAGCGTACGTTCAGCGCAGCGTTTGTGACAAGCCTTGAGCATGGAGGAATGTTTTTCTTCGCTTTTTGCTTTGTTATTCAGTGTCTTGCGGTAGCTATACACGGCACAGGTCAGCGACTGGTTCATGTGGTGTAGTTCCCAGATTTCAGTACCCACTCGTTCATACAGAGCAGCAGCGTAGTAACGACTCGTCCTGTTCTTTGGGCCGCACCGTATCCATGTTTGATGTCATCTGAAAACGCCAATAGGGTCCCTACTCCCAGCGTTCCACCTGCTGTCGCCAGTAGAAGAGTGCGCCTTGGGCCCTTTCGAGTACGCACTTTCCTGGCCTTTGTTGCGTAGTTGGCAAGCAGGAGAGTAGATAGTCGTTGGCCCCGTACACATTTCGAGCATATCCACGAAGCTTTCGGAGCGACTGCAGCCACCACTCCAAACTTTCTCATCCTCTTCTGTTCTGCTTGACCTCATCGCACTTCCATAAAAATGATGAACGCAAGATTACCTTATGCTAAGCAAACACTAGGTGCTTTAGTTCTACCTTAGTGCCGGCTGTACCCGTGCCGTGGAATCTTCAGGAGGTCAACTGTCAAATTTGCCAGTGAGCTCAACTATAAACCAACTTTTCGACCTAGAACTTCAATTTTCTGAGTCCCTGAAGCTCGCTGATAGTCATGAGATCAGTGAGCTAGTGAAGCCGCTGTCAAATTCTCGAAAGTACTTCGAGCGAATCGTGTCTCTGGTCCTTCAGACAATATGGCAAGGAATTTCAACATCAACTCCAACACCATTGTTGCGCCGATTGCGGCCATCACCATGGCAGGGCTGCTCTATGTGTACAGCCGCTCATCTATCAGAGCTGCCAAAAGGAATGCTGAGCGCACTCGGACGGCCGATGGGGGCCAGATCAGTTGGCGCAACGAAAGCCTGAGGCGGCATGGCGTGTTGGAGAGGCCCGAAGAACAAGACACGCTCAAACAATTGGTGGCAGGTGCGAAAAGCAAGGCGGAGAAGCAGGGTGGAAAAATTGAAAGCAGGTCCGAGGAGGAAGAGAGACTCAGGGCAATGAAGGCGACTTGGAGAGAAAAATAGTGATGGGTTAGTGAGCGGAAAGTGGGGAAAAGTGCGAATCACAATTTCACAATTGAGAAAGCCTACATGGGCAAGCCAAGCTCCTACGACATCTTTTACGGATCCTGGGGACGGTACGTAAGAGCAACGAGTGCCAGCGGTTTGAGCAAGCAATGGAGCGACCAGTGTCTGGATCCACATCCCAAATCTACCCTAAAGAGAAGGATAAGTCGAACGAGACATACAACCCCATGTTAAAGATGTGAGGGTTACTGCTACGTGGAAGACAATGGGGACATAGGAGGTTTTAGCGCCGTTGTTAGCAAGTACGTCAGAATACAGCTGACCTGACAGGTCTGATAAGCTACTGGTTTCAGACCTGTAGAGAAGCCTTCCAACATCTTCGTAGAAGCGAGCATTGGTTTCCAGATCTTAGAAAAATCCTCTGGATGTCAACGCCTAGCACCGCAAGCAATGCCCTGGTAACACCGAATACCTCCAAAACCCCAACATATACCTTCCAGAATAACCAAAGCACACGCCAACAAATAAAGGCCACCGACTTCGGAAATAGATAAGAGGGAGGAATAGGAAACGCTAAATGCTGCTTATGCTTATCACACAACGATTATACTGCAGATGGCCCTGCAAGATCAAGCTTGGCCTCTCCTTCGCGTCGTAGCTGAAACATTGTTTTCTTCAAGTATTCAAAAGTAAGTATTGTAGTCATGGCAGACGGGACTGCTCTTATAAGGTTTGTGCCAAGGCCGGCGTAGAAGCCACGCCATCCTTCCTCCAGCAAAATTGTCTTGCAGGTCTGCACCGTACCTCTATAACGTAATGTATTGACCATGCCATCAGACGATGCACCACCAGGAGCTCGGGCGTTGTTCCCTGGGTTCCCTAGCTCCCCTCTGAACGCAATTCCTTCAGAGGACTGGTGATATGCCGATCGTTGCTGTGTTTGCAAGCGAGTCCGCACAACCTCGTGGGGGTAAGTTGCCGTGCTTGCACAGACTTTGCTTAAAAACACAGCCAGCGACAGACCATAGAAATGGTGGTTCCTATCCTCGTCGGTCTCTTTTCTTCCGGTATCGATGCCGGTGAACTTTTGTTTAAAGACCTCATATAGAGGGAACTGTATGGCCACATGGGTGAGGCCTAGCAATGCCGGGGTAAGGCCGGAATAGAACGAGAGCATCCCCTCAGTTCGGTACATCTTCCGGGCTGCATCGAGAGTATTGCGGTAGTGCCATGGAGGCCGCGAATGATTGACTTTAAATCGTGAGCTGGACTGCGACATTAACCTTGTCTTTATAACCCAGATAGGGTTCGTTGCCATAGTCGAGCAAGCTCCTCCAGCGAGCGAGGCGTATACGTTTGCAAGGAACCAGTTGTCTATATGAATTTCTTTAGCCATATCATGTCGAGTTAGGCAGATCTATTGACTTACCTGTCCTAGTTCTAAAATAGGCCTGAGCTTTGTTGTATACAGTCAGGTAAACTGCCCATGTAGGCACGTAGCCTAGCAGCATTGGCCCTAGGCCCCTATACATCCCCCTCACACCCTCTTCCCTCCATATTGTTTCAGCGGTACCTAGAACGCCTCGATATGCCGCGGTGCTGAGCTTGACAGCGTCTTTTGGTATTTTGAATCCTCCTTGAGCTTGGAGCTTCGTCTTTATGACATCAAGCGGACAGCTTATCAGGCCGGAAACAGCTCCCGCAATACCTCCAGATACCGGCACCACATACACTTCAGGGACTCTGACAGCCCAGAGTTCGACTTGAGAGATTGGGGGAATTAATCTTCCATCCTGGTCAATCCGAGAGACAGCGGCGTTTTTGGGGGGAATTGGAGATGTTGGCTTTCGGTCGAAGGACATTTCTGTTCCGATCGAGACTACGGCTCTTTGCTACAATATCATTTGCAATGAGCTTAACTGCAGAAAGCTCGTTGGAGCTGGATTGGTGTCTTCACCGGTGTCCCCAGTGTGCTAAGAAGTACCCCGCAGCACTTCTGAGGAAAGTCTTGTCAACGATTGAGCATCTTCATCCTATCAAAAGCAGAGGAGGACCATAGGACGTCTCAAAACGTTGTCTGATACCCAACTTAGCCGCTGATGTTACTGTTAAGGGATAATGGTTATGAGAGTGTGTTCCAAACACTTCGGGCCTTCGCACAATCGGATGAAAGCGTACAGCAGCTAGCTCCTCATGTAAGCCACTAGTGGTATTCGCTTCTGTAATTACCGGTGATGAGGTACAGTACTCCGTACTGAATACCAGGTAGTGTGGTAGTGATGTTTGTCCGTTCGATTGAGAGCACACTATCTCAACATAATCTTTGATCAGACCTGGTCTCTCGTTGCCGGCGTGCAATCATGTCGGCACCTTCTATTACGAAGTTCATCATCAAGCGGCCCTGGTTAAAGAGATGGATGACACCATTGGCGAAGTGGTACGCAGACGCCGCTGGGTATAGAAAGCTTGGGTTAAGGTACATAATCCTCGAGCTCCCACCCATGGAGCTGGTAGATAAGTAGTGTATACTGCTGTAACACTTAATCGAAGGACCGGAGGTACATCTTGACAAACGTTTTGCTTATACTTGACCCAACGTAGAGCCGATGATCTGATCCCAGAAGAGTCCAATACTGTCCTTTTGGCTCTGAAGCGTTTACCACCGAAGGAGGCATATGACAGAGTCTTTCGACTGAGGAGAGCCTTTCAAGTTCGTTCTACTGCCAAACGAGGTTCCTACCTTATCAAGGCAAGAAAAGTCAGCTGACATACCTCAGTGTTCCCTTGCCCATCAATTACTTCCTAAAGACCAACAGACAAAGCCAAACGAAGTATAGCCCCCCTATGGTCTTATAATGACGGTCTTAAGATCAGTAGCTAAAGGATTCAACAGGACTATCCGTATCTGTCGCCCATCATCCAGGAAATTGAGGCAGAGTCGAGGGAACGCGGTGACTTAGAAGCTATGGTCGTCGAGAAGAGAAAGAACCTGTAGGAGTGATGTGGGCCAAGATCAATCTACTATTGCCTTCTTGTGTAGGCCGAAGGCGTAGTTCATGGCATGGTAAACTGTACTCTACTGTACATAGAACAGCATATCTCTACTTTGACTCAGGGTCCTGGATCTGTCATAGATCCTTCCGCTGGATCCTCGGGAGATCCTATAGAAGCAAAGCAATATGTGAAACTTTTGTGTCAATAGCCAGCCTCTTGGAGGTCTTCTTTGGCAATTGATTGCGGACTTTTGTTCTACTACATGACGAGCTTCTTACATAGTGCTAACTCTATGACCATCATCCGGAAATCGGGCAATTGGCTCTTGTGCTTCCGACATCAATTCAATCGGTTAGTTCAACCATTCTCTACGGCATCTGTATCAACATCTCCGATCCTCCACATGTACCACATAAAGAGACTCCTGTAACAGGTTAGGACTCGAAGTCAACGAATAGACGACCATGCTGAAAGCTTACCGATAGGGAGAAAATTTCGCCGAGTGGTCTAGCATTTCTTGCTCGGACATGTACTTCCATTTACCTCCTCCCTTAGCTTTCAACTTCTTCACGTCTTTGCCCATGAAGGCAGCGATGCCCCGTCTAGAGAAGGTTAACCCGGCGATAGTGAAGGGATAGACCCCTTACTGCACTCCAAGGTCGCCAGTTGAAAGAACGTCCATCCTTTTCAATCCGAAACAAGCGAACATTTCCACGGACCATCTTCCCAACCCTCTTACGGCAGTCAACTTTTCTAGGACCTCTTCATCACTGGCTTTGATCAACATTGCTGCGCTCAGCTCGCCACTGGCGAATTTCTCAGCAAGTCCTTTGATGTATTCGGATTTTCGCCCTGAGAGTCCAGCTTGGCGTAAGAAGGGGACCTCGCATGCCGCTACTTGGGCTGGCGTGGGGAATGGCCCTTCCTCGCGCCCTTCGCCTTCTACTTGCGCTTGCGCTTGCTGAAAAAGCCCTATGAATCTGTTCTTGATTGCTTTGGCCGCTGCTCCAGAAACTTGCTGGGCCATGATCCCACTGCACAGGCTGTGAAATGGGTCAATCTCTTCTGCCAAGCCTTCAGAAGAGAAGGTGCGGCAATGATGTTTCTCAATAAGCGGTTTCAATCTTGCATCTGCTCTAATGAGGTGAGCACATCCTTCTTCCAAGATATGTCCAGTCGTAGTTGTCGGTCGTGGGAGACCTGTCTTAGACGGAGATAAATCGGTAGTTTCCTTAGGATATGTTATAAGGCGAGATCCTCGTGGAGTCTTTAATGGGGCATTCGTCCTGTGTGGCCCTGCCGGTCGGTCGAATGGTACAAGATCAGTCTTTTCAACTACAATTTGAGACACAGCCTTTTCGAATCCAGTCTGTACTTGCGTGCTCGTCTTCCGCGGCGTCCTCGGCGAACGAAGCTTTATCCTCTTGGGAGGTGGAGAGCACGGTTCATCAGACGCATGGACTTCGGGTTCTGAAACCACGTGTTCGTTCTTTTCGTCAAGTGCTATGATCCGCTTTTTCTGTTTCCTCGAATTCTTGCTAACCTGATTGCTGCTGCTGCCTATTATTTGAGATTTGGAGCTTTCGGGGACAGCATTCATGCTGCTCCGCAGAGCCCGCCTCAAGGACATTGTTCTTCAATTACAGATTGCGGTGATCAAGAAGCGGCGTCAGCGTTTGAGATGCCAAAAGTTTCAGAGGTTCTCAAGACGTCAAACCAGAAAACTGCTGTCAGCGGGACTGGTGGCTGGTAACAGAGTCTAGATACTTCAGCTTCCTCATAGACGGGGGACACTTTCAATTCTCAGCCCAGATGGAGCTAGAAAAGTACCTATGTATTGGATTCATAAAGCCATTTTGGGTCACCCTGTGTTTCACGAACTTACGAGTCATCCATACATGTCTCAGGGTTGGCAGTAGGTACCTTTGGTACGTATGCACGGTATCGAGGAAGGTAAATCGATAAGTCCAAGGATACAGTACCAGACTGCAAACCACGTAATCCTTCCACGCCTCCCTAAGCAGAGCTAATGAAACGTTGTCATATACCGAATTACCGAGTTGGTGATAGAACTGGGATCACAGTGTCGGTGATCGGCAAGCTTCGCCACAGGAATGGTTTACTTATTGACGGTCCCACAGAGGAGATTATCTTTGTACGGTTGAGGCTTGTAACTACTAAACTAGCAGACGGTTCTTACACGTACCGTATAATGATCGACAGCAGCTTAACGGAAATAACAATAGTGCTGTAGTGTCTAGGATTTCATTCCCCTAGGATATGACTGACAACAATGCGCATTACTAAGGTATATATTGACCTATATATTGACCTCTATGCTGAAGCCTCGAACGTTTACTCCCTACAAGCCCAAATACTCAAAGGTACGGAGTACACGGTACTGGATCGTTATCTTCGGCGGTTCAACGGTAGCAGCTGCTGTTATCCATGGTTGGTAGCATCGAAACCGCCAAGGTGAAATATGGTTCATGCAATGTTACAGGCAGATTCGATTCGCAGGGGTTCTTGTTACTCTAAATCGATCAACGTATTAGGATGATACAGGCTTGCCGCATATACCAGTCACTTGACGTTGGACTCACAGACACGAGCACGCGCATAAACCCATATCAGTTACAGAGCGTTGTAAATTGTAAACAAATGGAGGAAAGAGCTGGCACCGACGAGAAAGGAGGATGGACTCATGGTCCCTGGAGGATACCGTACGCGTACGGTACGGAGTACTTGTGTTGATCTGGAATGGCTTCGACTTTATCGAGCCAATCAGACATGCTTGATAGGAGAAATGGAGAAATGGATGAAATGGTGCCGGAGCTTGGGGGTTGCAAGAATCGAAGAATAACAGGATCAATCTCTGATTGTAGTTAGAGCCAATGGCTCCCCCCATAGAAAGTAGGCCAAAGCAAATGATAATACCTAGGTAGTGATGATAGTCACAAAATAGAAAACAACTAAAGGTTCGTTAAGTCGACAGCAAAGAGATGCGCGTCCGGGGGCAAGTGCAAGGGTCCTGCAAAGGGTTTCCAACTGCCCGCCGCCCATCTCCTCCTTTCCTTTCCTTCCCGAAAAATTCTTTAATTCTTTAATCCCCCCATCAACACCAACCACCAACACCTTCTACTTCACACTCCCCAACCCTTCCTGTCGTTTTCATCATTACCTTAATCAACTCACTTTCATCCACGGCCACGCCTTCCTCTGGAGTTTCGCAACTTCACGTAGGCTAGCTCGTAATTAATTCAAGTCACTTCGGTCTTCTTCCCTCCTCTGTTTCTTTACATTCACTCGATCCATTCCGACAACACACCCCCGACAATTTTTCCACCTACCGATACTATTGCATCGGCGATACATTATCTTTGTCCTTGACTCTACACGTCTTAACCAGTTGCTTCGAGTAAGTCTTTCACATCCACCAGTTCAGATACTGAGCAATCATCGACGCGGACACGTTTGCTATCGCACCGCATTCCCAACCCCTCACGTTGCCACCCTCTCTATCATCCATTGACTCGAGAGCTAATTCTCTCCATCACCAGTTATCGTATCCAAACAACATTATCAGCAATGGCACCTACCAAGTACCTTCTTCCGGCTCTTGCCTTTACAACCACTGCTCTAGGTAAGTAGGAAATCTTCCGCCGTCGAGCTTATTCGTACTACCCACAAGGCACCATGAAACATGCAGACAGCCCAGATCATAGCGCTAATATCTCTGGGCGCAGCTCAATGCAGCACTTCCGGGACCCTGACTGTCACTGGCACGGCTGATGCCTCTGCTTTGGCTTCCTGCACCACATACAGCGGTTCCGTCTCTATCCCGTCAAGCTTTTCGGTTCCCGCAGGTCCTGACGGCCATGAATCTCTTTCCATCGATGGTGTCAAGAAAATTACTGGCAATCTCACCGTTACCAATGTTATCAACCTGTCGAGTCTTACACTTGGCTCCCTTGTCCAGCTGGGTGGCTTCGAACTTGGCGACCTAACAGTCTTGTCCACTCTCAGTGCACCGCAATTGACACAAGTTGACACGCTGAACTTTACGGCTCTGCCAGCGCTTCAGCAACTTGGTTTCACAACTGGGCTTACCAAGTCCACTAGTGTGCTCATCACCAACACGGGTCTTAGTTCTTTGTCGGGTATCAGCACCCTACAACAGGTTGACACCTTCAATGTCAACAACAACCAAGCCTTGACAAATATCAGTTTACAGGTCACCAGCATCAAGAAGTCCTTGGATATCGAGGCTAATGATGGTTTTATCTCGGGACTATCGACCTCTTTCCCCATGCTTCAAACTGCGCAAAATATGACTTTCCGGAATTGCAGCGACGTTCAACTTCCAGCTCTTGCCAATGTCACCTTAGACCTCGGCTTTTATGGCAACGCGTTTACATCTTTTGCCGCACCCAATCTTACGACTGCTGGTGGTCTTGTCTTCGTTGACAACACTCAGCTAACCAATATCTCTATACCTCAACTCACCTCGATCAACGGGACGTACCAGATTGCCAACAACACTCAATTGAAGCAGATTAACGGCTTCACGAAATTGTCAATCGTCACGGGTGCATTGGATTTCAGCGGGAATTTCACCGAGTATGTCTGATCTGCCCTGAATAGAGCGACTACCACAAATGTATCTGCTAACTTCCCACAGCGTTGAGCTACCGGGTTTGACCCAGATTCAGGGTGCTTTCAACATTCAGACCTCCGGTCAATTCGACTGTTCGGCTTTCGCGAAGGACCATGACAACAAAGTCATCAAAGGACACTACAATTGTGCAGGCAGCCAAACCAAGCCTGGAACCGCCGGAAGCTCAAGTTCAGGTACCAGCAGCAGTTCGTCAGCATCAGCCACTAGCTCAGCTGGTCGATACGAAATGAACCTCCCAGCAGTGATTGGCGCAAGCTCTTTCGTTGCGGGGCTCCTGCATCTCTTCCTTTAGGACAGACCTGATTGTGGCTGTTTCCTTCTGCACGGCAAGCTTTCAGCATCATCCGCCAATCTCGTGCACCAGTGCAACCTGTCCAGACTTTGAGTTAGATGTCAGTTGTATACCATGTGTTGCCAGAATGGCACGGTCTACTACTAAGCACTTAGCGGTGCTTTGTTGGTGCACGGTACACTGATATATGAAACGATGGCGATTCTCTCTGGCAGCTAATTGCACTCTGGCAGTCCTAGTCCACTTTAAGGTAGACCAAAAGCAGCATGAGCTCACAGATGTGTTTTACCCTTCGGAGTTGTGTGCTGTTTCATGTTCCATATTGCTTTGTGCTTTTGTATGTTACACCACGAGTCTTTGTCTTCCCATACACGTTAGACAAACATAATACAAACCTTATAAATCAACCTTTCTTGGAATCTTACTTTGGCATGCTGTGAATGACTAGAAATTCAGCAACTTTGTCATTTCGTTTATAGTTATCGTTCAATGCTCAACTCCAATGGGCATCTCTACCTCGGACCTCCTTGTGGGTGGCCATGAATAGGCTAACATCAAATCATGAATCTACCTTGCAGGCCTGACACACTATAGCACGACCTGCAGGCCCAGAGACCGCTAATACCTCTGCACCAATCGTCGTCTAGGAATTTCACGAATCCCCAGATTTCCTATGCAGAAGCAAAGAAGGGCCTAACAGTCTAATGGAACTACATCATCTCGAGATGCAAACGAGTGGTCCTTTGTCTATTTAGGGCACCGGCGGGTCCACAGTGGGGATACTGTTAGTCCTACACGTGGTTCTGTGCTTCTATCACTTTTGCTTCCTGCATCAAACCCCCTTTTTTGCATGCATCGGGCTCCTCATGTTTAGAAGTGAGGCACTAACTAAGCTATTGATTACCATAAATATTTAAATATATGGCCATACTGCGACGTCCTCCTTGTCTTCCAATCGCTTGTACCGATTGCCCTGGATTGGCATACGGCGGTTGGTTTGTCTAACATCATACCGAAATATACATGCTTGCCATGGTGCTGCATTACCACAACATCGTGGCAGAAACATCTCTGAGTCCGTGTATTACGAGTAACCAGTAAGTTTTCACTTTTCTGGGTACGGATTCGCGCTAAGTTACGGCCACGAAGGCGTCTACCTTCAGGTTCTTACCAGAGATTACCTTCTTGTTCTCAGCTGCTAGCTAGCGTCGAACAACTCTCGCCAAAGTCCGCAGCTCCAATAGGCCGAGCCAGACCAAAAAGAACGAGTGTATGCCAGTCTTACCCAGTCACTGATGGTGCCGTGCGAAGCTTCGACCACGTTATCACGCCGGCATGCAGGCCCAATGACTTCGAAAACCTTGTCGACTATCCCACGATTTCTGAGCCATCTCCGCCGGCAAAACGGATCAGTACTGGCCCATGCCACTCCACTCCAAGCCAATCACACTCAGCGCGAGCATCTGACGTCTCGACCAATCATATGCGGCGCCAAATCAAAGCACCGGAAGCCAGAAGAAACATTGGTCCGGCATTGAAATTGCCTAAAATAAACAAAAGGTCTCACGCTCAAAGGCAGAACGTCGAGCGAGAAAATTCAGAAAAACAACAGATACACAAGAAGATCGAACACGACCGTCGAGACTTGATCAAGCACTGGACCCTTTTCCTCGAGGAGCTACTTCCCGGCGCATTGAAGTCAGATCCGGAAGTGAAAGCAAAGAACGGAAAGCCAAACCTTCCAAAGAAAATTATCTACCAACTGGCATGCAAGTACATCTGCATTGAGCAGGGTAGGCAAGACGATTACGAGGTTACGCTGCGCGCCCAGCCTACCGATCCGAGTACTAATTATCCCAAAATAATTGGAGGAGATACACGAAAAATGGGCGAGGACGATCTCTTCGACGACGTGCGGACCGGTTTTCCCCAAACCCCAACGGCAAGCAGCGGAACTTCTGCGCGTACTACAAGAGGGTTGGAGTCTCCGGCTTCTGCTCGATATACCGGCCTCCAAGCAAAAGGCGTGTGGCGCACAACCACTGGGGATAGTAGCGGGTTACTGGGTGTGAAGCCAAGTATGAGACAGCCAGAGCCTACTTATTCTTCGATGAATCAAGGAACCCTTTCGGGATATTGCTACGATAATATATAGAAACATCCACCGCCCAGGCATCGTTGGATCGTCTCTATGGACATCATTGGCAGATCCTACCCGGTCATATAATCGGTCGAGAAAGGCGCCCAGGGTGAGGTGCCTTTGTCATGTTATATCATTTACTCCGTTTTGTTACCTAGTGGAATGTGTCGTTTCATTGTGGGCCGAGGGCGAAATGGCGGTCTACGGATTATTGGGGACGGCCAGTCAAAAGATAGCATTAGGTATTATATACAAACTGACATATTCTGCCTTGGAAAAGTTGAGGTGTTCAAATGGTATTCTAGTCATTTAAGAATAGGCCTCCATGGAATTCGTAGCGGTTTCCATGGCACGAGCTCCCGGTCAACCAGCGAAGGTACAAGTCTAGATGAGACATGCATGCATGTACGAAGGCGCATGCGGCTTTACTTTAGATCCCTCCACTTGAATTTGAGACCTGACTATACCTTACCTCCGCTGCAAGGCACTCCGCAGGATACCTTGTGGCGTTCGATTATTCGAGGGACACCAGAGTCATAATTACTTTAGTCTCCAAACCAATTTGTATAGACGTCGCTGTTGGAGAACAGAGCATGTCAACGAAGCTACCCTTCCTATGTCCAAGGGGACCTTTAGGTGGAACTGTTGTAGCCGAGAATTCATCACATCTATCAAATATGTAGGTGGATCCGGTAAGTGATACATTCGTCCGACAGCCTCTCTGCAGTTGGATTGACGGCGTACCAAATGAAATTAGCGTAACATTGGATGTCTAGGACCTCTGTTTCCAATAATGCTGATGATACACATGACAGTAGATATGACACGATTAAGACATCGGGGGAAGTCGAGGAAAAGTGGAGTGTCGGATCCGGCCATGTCGAGGACGGTGGTTATATTGCGCTTGTCAAACCCGACATGCCGCACGCTATGTACATAACTCAACTTTGGGAAGCACCAGGAGGTACTCAGAATCATGATGCTAAAAGGCATCTGAACGGCAGGCAATGGTGGTGTCGGTGTCGGACGCTTGGGGTCATGAGTGAGATCTCTCCACTTGCCATTGTTGCAATGTCCGCCGAGGACTCGGAAATGGTAGAACATGGAACATGGTTACATGGATCAACCACAAGCTAAACCAACATATGCTCTTCAGAGATAGACTATCTGTTGGGTCGGATGATATTGAAGGGCCTTTTTCGGGGGAGATTCCCCAACATTGTCCAACTCGAACACGAGACGGGAATGCTGGTGATGGGTTTGATTGTTTCCGACGTATTCGTGAATATTAGTGGTCTTGTCAGCATCAAACACCCCTAGTAACGTATTGTACCTTAGTGTCAGAGTATCTGCTAGCAGAGTCGTAGCGTTCTCAGCGAGTCAGGACCTCAGGCGTGTGAAATACAGCTAAGCCCCTTTGGGTTAGCTGCCTTGCTTACTATTCTACTTGTACTCGTACTACGGTATGTACCTTACTCTAGTACCTTAATAGGTAAGTTGCCTTTACCCGTAGGCTGCGAAGTCATCCAGAGTGTCGCTAACCCAAAGGGGCTTAGCTACGGAAACACGTCTGAGGTCCTGAGGCAAACTTTTGGCTTGGCAGATGCGCAGGGGGGGGAGAGAGAGAGAGCGGACAGGTCGATCATCAAATCTTCAAAGTCCACTGTCAATCATAAACCGATTGCCCGCCATTCCCCCAATTTCTGCCATTCTTGGGAGGAAGCGTTGAGGGAAGGGAAAGCTTCCCTATCGAGTATTCTGGGGGGTCTATACTGTCCCGCGGTCGCCGCTCTCACGACGGCTGGTCAAGTGCTGTCCCCACACCATGCTACTTCCCAAGGGTGGTGTGACTTGGAAGTCCACAAAGGCACGCCTACCACCTTCCAGAGCGATAGTACACTTTCTCACACGCTCCCGATTCCCCCTCTTCCTTACACTCGCTGGCGTGGTCCTTATACTATGGCGTGGCATAAGCACATCCGCATCAGAGATGCAAAGGTGATAGATCTATACTCATCCTTGGCAACGATCGCACTGACTATGGGACGATCGTTTTCAGATTTTACTGTTGGGGCCCTGCCAAACCACCCATGGAAATGACGACGAACGAGCAAGCGCAATGGCATGCCCACCTTCAGACTCCAGTACTTTTCAACCACCACGCGCCCATAGAGGTAGACTCTACCACGATACAGCGTGTTGACCTAAACACAATCGAGTCCACTCCGAGGGCGGTGGTAAACGAAGAAAGAGTACTTATACTCACGCCTTTGCGAGACGCCGCCCCCTATCTGAGCAAATACTTTGACTTGCTCTCAGAGCTTACGTATCCTCATGACTTGATCGATTTGGCTTTCCTAGTTGGAGACTCGTCTGATGATACCCTAGCTGTATTATCGGCCGAGCTCGACAGAGTACAGAAGCGGACAGATAAGATACCATTTCACAACGCGCTGATAGTGGAGAAGGACTTTGGCACAATAGTTGGGCAAGATGTGCACGAAAGACACAGCTTCGAGGCTCAGGGACCTCGGCGAAAGGCTATTGGAAGGGCCAGAAACTACCTGTTGTACACAGCTCTGAAGCCAAATCACTCTTGGGTATATTGGCGAGATGTGGATATCCAAGACAGTCCAAGCAAGATTCTCGAAGATTTCATGGATCATAATAAGGACATATTAGTTCCGAGTATGTGTCACGACCAATTTTTTACCTATATTGACTACATGAACTAACAGCTCAGATATCTGGTTTCACCGGTACGAAAACGGACGGGATATCGAGGGTAAATGTAAGTTCCAGATCCTAGCTCATCGTCTTCAAGCTGTGCTGAAGGATACCGCAGTTGACTACAATTCGTGGCAGGAGTCTGAAAAAGGACTCAAGCTTGCAGCGTCTCTAAAAAAGGATGTCATATTGGCGGAAGGATACAAGGAGTATAACACCGGAAGAGAATACCTTGCCAAAATGGGTGACTGGAGAAACAATAAAGACGAGGAGGTAGAGCTTGACGGTATTGGCGGTGTGAATATACTAGTAAAAGCCGATGTGCACAGATCAGGTCAGTGCACCTCACCCTAGAGAAATGTTTTGTGGTTAATACTAATCAAGATTTTAGGGATCAATTTCCCATCCTACTCTTTCGAGAATCAGGCCGAAACAGAAGGGTTCGCCAAGATGGCCAAAAGAGCTGGGTATCAGGTAGTAGGGCTGCCAAACTATGTTGTGTGGCACATCGATACACAAGAGAAAAAGGGTAACTTGGGAAGTCGGCCAGCATATTAGATTTCAGCAACAGTGGTGAATATGTCTGCGGACAGCCCGAAGTAAGGAGAATCATCGATGACGATCATCATAGAAACCAATACCCTTGTCTGCCGAGCCGAGCACTAAACAAACTAATAACATTGGGAGGAGGACCAAAACGACGGAGACCGATTCGGCTCGGAGGTCCCATATAGGTTTCATGTGGGCGACGTACTCATTCATGTTTTTTCAATAGGCGTTGCGGAAAGCTTGTCTTCCTACCTTGTGTACAGGATAGCTTCCCCATCTGGCCGCTAGGGCGGCGTTTTCTGGCGTTTACATGGCCTAGCTCATCTTCTGGCCTGGAGTAAGATACACATACAGCAGCAGCACCACGATCAAGTGCTTCTAATCACATTTTTGGTTCTTCACCAATCTAATTCGTTGTGGTGTATAAGCTTTATATTTGCTCCTAATCTTTTAAAGGATTTTTTTAAGTGGTTCGAAGCTTGGCGAGTCATCTTCCTACCTCGCATGCACGCAGCAATGTTGAATGCCAGTTGCTTTCGATCAATGCTGTTCTGTACCGTACAGCCTTGGTCAGCTCTATTGTTTTTCAACAGGGCCGCGAGAATGGATCATCAGCCGCAGCTCTCTGGTACCGTGTCGTTCGGAAATCTTACCGTGCGGCCTATTAGAAGCTCCTCGTCCTCTAGTGGCCATGAGCGAGATAAAAAGACATGGCAGCCTCGGAACTCAAGCCCGTGCATGGCCCTACTCCATCACTGCCATCAAGAAAAAGAGTAATCCAAAAAGGCACCAGACCGAGAACTCCAAATCCCACTGATGCACCTATACCGCCCTGGTTTCCGGTAGAGGGTCATACTGGAACTCGTCAAGCATTTGTCTGTCGTGGTGTTTCGTGGCCTATCCCAATATTCCTGGCCACGAAAAGAAAAACTTCACAGCTGCGCCCAGACTCACCAAAACAATTCCGGGCGTTCTCGGGGGAACATTCACGTGAGAGATGGTGGCTGTACGGAGTAGGATCTATGGTGTTAAAAGCACGACGTGCCACTACGTTACATGTGCCTGTTCCAAGCTCCTCTGCATATGTTCATACGTGCAGGCTACCTATCCACTCTCAGCAGGATAGGCCAAACAAGTCAACGAGGGAATCTGCGCGGAGCCGTCCAAATATTTACTTGGGGGCGGCATCCGACTGGGTACATTGAATATAGCGATATTATCTGGCTTGCCAAAGTCAAACCCCACCGACAAAGGCCGACCAACGCTTACTCCCAGGGCTCTTGTAGACGAGCCACTGAACTCTAAGCATATACCCCGTTCTCAAATTTCTCAGAATCGAAGAACCGCGCGGTAATTGTATTACCATTGAAAATCCTTCCCTCAAGCGCATTGACAGCCTGTATCACATTAGCCTCTTCCGGAGTACATGCGGCAGAATAGCACAAACCCTCAATGCCGACAATTGGCTCGTAAACTTGACAAACACGGGGGCTTTCGACGGGTTACTCCGATCGATAAAAACCCTCTCCACCCTCCCATACTTCTCCCCGCACTCCTCGCCAATCTCCTGCATGATACCTCCATCCCCAAGTCCCTCCAACTCAGCATCCAAATCCATACCATCAACCATCCCGTATAGTGCTACAACCTCACTCATAGCTCCAAACTTGCCCGTTGTCTCAGACTTTCCCTGCTTCTTCCCTCCAAGAATCTTGCCCCTCCCTCCTGGAGCGACGAACCCACCGCCTTCGGAGTCAGGCTTTTTCTTTTGCTTTTCGACTTGCACTCGCAAAGGATTGACGATACCAGCGCCATCAGCGCCCAGGCCGGAACCTTTAGTCCAGCCGTACTTGGACATAAGGCGTTCGGCGAAACCTTTTTGGCCGGGACGGAGGGAGCGCGCGGCGGGTTCGGAAGTCGACTCTTCTTCTGGCTCATCTGCTTGCAGTGCATCAGCAAGTTCAGCTTCGGATTCGGGGATCTCTGATGGCGCAGGAGGGAGATTATAGCGGACTGGTGCCCTAGAGATGGAGGGTATGGTGATACCGACGGCAGTTGGCGGGGTGGGTGGCGTCCGCATATGTGGTACATCTAGTGGCCGAGAAGCCGGTGTTGGTGGTAGCGGTGGTGACTGGATAGATCCCTGAGGGGTCCCCGGTACTGGCGCGGTGATTACGGGTTGATAGGCCACTTGTGAAAGTCTTATGCGCCGAGCGTAGGCATCTTCACCAGTTGGATCGTCTGGGATGCTTATAGTGTGAGGAAGTGGGACATCTATGTCATCGAACCGAGTTGGCGGCGCAAAGGATAAGCCCGGAGGGAGTGCGAACTCAGTTCGATCTGCTCCAGGGTAAGCGCATGTCATGTTCCCAAAGATGGAGACCTACTCTTTTGATATACAAAGTGTTTCGCCTCGCTGTCATCCGTATCACTGGTTCGCCGCCTAGCCACACGATGAGCGTAAAGCTTGTCCTTCCACTCTCTCAACTCCAAGATCTTTTCATCGCTGTTCTTGTACTCATCATAGCTATTGGGCCTTGATGGGTCGTATATGTCATCCCAATTTTGCACAACAGTCGATGATTCTTCCTTGTTCTTCTTTCGCTTCTTACGGCCACCACGTTGGCGTTTCTCACCCCCGAAAAAGCCGTTGACATCTTCGTCATCGCCATCTGCTGTCCAGTCCGCAAGCGTGACTTTCGTAACCGGTTTCGGTGTTGCAGTCTTCGTATTCACAGAGACAGACTCCTGATTCACGTCAAATGCTCTTGGTGGAATAGCTTTCTGCACCGATGACTTCGATTTCGGTTTTTGTATGGATATCTGCGGCCGCTTGGTCGGCTGAAACCTTAAGGAAGCTGTTCAATGCAAAGAAAGCGCAGAGGAACCGTGAGCCAATCCGCTTCGCACAAACTATGACCTCACACAGGGGGCAGATTTATATCTACCGGCACTTATCTGCTGTTTCTGGGCAGGTCCTTCATCTGGTCGCGAGTCTTCACCATGAGATTGCTTGAAGACCACAGGCGCCCGTGATATGGTCCCAGGTGTAGTTGTAGATGACGATGAAGGGTCGAGGAGATTAGCGTAGAGTGAGAGGCCGGCCTTTGGAACATTGGAAGAGGCTTCGGGTGCCATGGTGTTTATCAATGACAGTACAAGTTAGAAGATGAGGGCCATAGTGTAGACAGTGAACCAAAGTCTTGGCATTGGAAGTTGATTTAGACCCAGCTGCCAAGATCTCGGTTACGACTGTAATGCTAGGATACTCTAATTTACGTAAATTACAGAGCAGTGATATCACTGATTCACTGTACTACGTAATATTACCGTAACATGGAGCTATCGACGTAACAATCACGTAACCTGACTCTCTTCGATTTCTTGGGTCTCCTCATTGGAGGAATGGCGCCACTGCGCTATGCTCGCGTGCTCTATGCTATCAGCTTGGAGAGGGGGCCCCTACGCTCATTTGGTAAACAGCATCATTGGTATTCTATCCATTATTCGTTGCAGCAATGGCAACTTTGGCGACATCTATTCAGTTCCAAGGGCAAGGGGCTGCGATTATCATTCCCGGCAAACTTCAGCCTCTGACCGTTTCGTATGAACAACTGAAGGCCCAGGTGACTTTGTTCCAGAAGAAACTCGCCAATGTGGGGATCACCCCTCAGGCGGCCGTCTCAATTGCCTTGCCAAACTCGTATGAATTCATCACTGCCTTCCTGGCAGCTTCCTGGCAGCGTGCTATAGCAGCTCCACTCAATCCGGCCTACAAACAGGATGAGTTCGAATTCTACATCGATGATCTCAGCTCGGCTTTGGCATTGGTACCGAAAGGTTCTTTCGGCCAAGATGGTCCGGCCGTGCGTGCGGCTCGCAAATACAAAGCTGCGATTGCCGAATGTTACTGGGACGGCCAAGAAGTTATACTGGACGTGAAGGACATGGGAAAGCTGGCGGAGAAAGGCAACCAGTCTGTGCAGAATGCTCAGCCGGAAGATATTGCGCTTGTTTTGCATACGAGCGGTACCACTGGGACACCCAAGGCCGTATGTTACTGACCGCAAGTTAGTCCAAACGAAGGGCAAGAGGCTAACAAGCAGCAGGTACCGTTGACGCATCGAAACCTCACCAGGACCATGAGTTTGTAGGCCTTGATTGTGTTTGCAGCCGTATGATATATTGACATATGCAGAAAACATTCAGGCTACCTATCAGCTGACTTCACAGGACCGCACCCTCCTAGTCATGCCACTCTTTCATGTCCACGGCTTACTCGCTGGATTTCTGGCTCCCATTTTCTCTGGGGGATCTGTCATCGTGCCTATACGCTTCTCGGCCTCTGAATTCTGGGACAATTTCATCCACCTCAAGGCTAACTGGTACACTGCTGTAAGCATGTTTTTGGAGTCTATCTTGCAAAAATCTTAATCTAATCATGAGTTTTGAGCCTCTGCAAACATGTCTCATACCTCAATAGACTCTATCCTAAAAGAGCGATACTGACTCCGAAGTCTTGTAGGTTCCGACCATTCACCAAATTCTGCTTCGGAATCCACCTCCAAAAACAAAACCAAACATTCGATTTATACGATCATGCTCGTCTCCGTTGTCACCAAAGACCTTTCATGAGCTGGAGGAAGCGTTTGGTGCTCCAGTACTGGAAGCATATGCAATGACCGAGGCTGCGCATCAAATGACCAGCAACCCACTGCCACCTGCTAAACGGTATCCGGGTAGCGTTGGCATAGGCCAAGGGGTTGAGGTGAGAATCCTTGATCAAGCAGGACAAGAGGTCTCTCAGGGCTCTGAGGCAGAGATTTGCATACGCGGCGAGAATGTCACCAAAGGCTACCTTAACAACCCCGAAGCCAACAGGACATCTTTCACAAATGAAGGGTTTTTTAGAACAGGCGACCAAGGCAAAAAGGCCGGAAGCGGATATGTTATAATCACAGGAAGAATCAAGGAACTAATTAACAAGGGAGGCGAGAAAATCAGCCCCGTTGAACTGGATAATGTTGTAGCTCAGAATCCAGCCATTGGAGAAGCTGTGTCCTTCGCTATTGAGGATAAGATGTACGGCCAAGACATAGGTCTAGCCGTCGTTCTAAGAGGTAGTAAGACAGTCTCCGAAGATGAACTGCGCAAGTGGATTGCTACCAAGGTTGCCAAATACAAAGTCCCAAAGCAGGTAACTTGCCATAACGTCCAGCCCATGCAATTACTAATCGCTCAGATCTTCTTTACCGATATAATACCGAAGACAGCCACTGGTAAGGTCCAAAGGAGACAAGTGGCAGCCGCGATGCTCAAGCAGCAAAAGCCAAAGGCAAAGCTCTAGTGTGAGGATGATCTTAGCTCGCTTTTTCTTTCCATTGTACTACTTGCGCATACCGAGCACTTCTCTCTTACTCCGTTCGCTCTTTCTGGATCAAGTCCTCTTAGAAGTCCATACCTTATGGAATGCAGGAATAGACTTATATGTTAGTAGTATGTCCGGGGAAGCTGCCTAAAGTAACATCATAACACTGATTCTTGGTGTCTCTTGGCACATTGTCGAGAAGAGTACATCAAGATATTTGGTACTTTATTTACGACGGGTAGTGCGTTCTAAGATTTCAAGACTCAATTTCCTTTTAAAATCTAGGGCAAAGCTCATAAAGGCTGCCTAATAGCTGTCTTGAACTGAATCACAATCAGCTCGTATTCCGTTATAGGCTTCCCAGCAACACCACCGATCAGATGACTCGTACCGGATAGATCTGTACCTTCTCTAGGTCCCACACCCCTTGAGTAGAGTACACATCTTCCTTCACAAACTGCAGCGCCTCTTCCCTTGACTCAGCCACCGCAACCAGCACGCTGCCTTTCATTTTCGGAGTTTCCCCTTCCCGGGGTTGCTCATCTAACATGGCGCCTAACGAAGCCATAAGCACTGGTAAGCCATAGACTCAGAGAGTGTTGTATTTGGAAGCAATGTGGGCTAGGCGGGCATCACATGCCTCCAAAGGTGCAAAGCCCCTTCTCTGCCTTTTCTGTCATGGACTTGAGGTGGTCACTATGCCTGTTACAGTCGAATCCGAAAGCGTGGATGAAAGACCAAACCCTACCGACGAACCTTCAGCCTTTCCTCCGATGCACCCGGGTGGTCTGGAAGTATTATCAGCCATTCGCGCTTCGAGGCTGCGGTATTAGAAGACATAGTGTGGTTTAGTGATCTAGAAAGTGAAATAGATTTTTGAGAGAGTCTTATACCACTTTGCAGACAGTACAGACGCTGTTGAAACATGGTTATACTACGTAATAGGTCATTGGGGTTCATGGATCTCCCGTCATTCAGATTTCAGACTGATTTGTAAGCCTTACTTTGTTACCTCAAGGTACATTCCCCTCGTACACTTTAACGATGAACCAAGGGGATTTAGTTCAATCAACGTGTACGTATCCTTTCAGACTCTACATTGACCAGCTGAAATGCAAGCAAATGCAGGAAGTCTACCGTCAACAAAAAGAAGCACAGTTTGGTAGTTAATTAGTTATTACCGATAGCTATCCAAATTCTCCTACCAAATTATCACTGTTGCTTTCGAACTTTAACAACGAACGTCGATACACTGAACCAGTGACAGCAGCACACCAATCTGCGTGATTGAGGACCAAACCATATATCAAAGGAAATTGCCCGGTTGTAGAGGTTTGAAGCAGGACCAAACATAGCATGAACGTCACGGAAGAGGGCTGTTGGAACGAGTACCTTCAGGATGCTGACATAAATCATACCATGGGACGCATAGTTGGAAGATCTCTTAGGGGTCTCCACGAGTTCATGGGCAAATCGCAGATGAGATATAAATTAGGGCAGAAAGCTCAACGTCGGTAGTCCCTGTATCTCTTATACCCGAACTTCTATCATAGCTGAATGCATGACAAGCCGAGGTGCTGAAACACGAAATAACGGGTAATTTGGGTAAGATTTTCAGCTAATTGTTAGTGACTTAACAGTTTTCAACGAGCTACAGTAGTAACAAATGTACATTGTAACAAGTGACGTTTTCTACCAAACAAAGGTATCTTTTTAGGCACATAACTCTTATACTAGAGCCACATCTTATATACTAAATAATGCGGTAAATCGCTTCTCCTCCAGCACTCGAGAGTAACCCCGCGGACTTCTAGCAGCCCCAAATACCAGTAGAGAAGAACACTGTCACTTCAACTCGCAATCTGCATTAGGCCATAGCCTGTTGCTGCTCCTCACGAAAACCCAATCCGTCAAGTAGACACCAGCAGTTTCCACAAAAGCCCATCAAAACGGCAATGCAAGTAAAGGTTGGTACGGCGGAGGTGGAGCCTGGCTGGCTGGATCTTCAAGCTTCTGTGGGCAAGACTATCTCGTTGTTCCAAGGTGCGGGAGAACAAGGGGTGCCAATATTCTAGAGTAGTATTGAATATGGGCCCCCACATCATCTACCGTCTTGAGATTCAATAGCTTCCCAGAGGGTTTCATCCCAGGATACGTAGGGACTATCTGGACCGAAAGCGTCTTCAACAACGTCCAAATGATTCACAAATACGTCCCAAATTCCCTTGTCAAAAGATCTTTGGAAGTGAGGAGGATCTAGAAAGCTATCAAGTAAACAAGGATATTCATAGTCCTGGGACATAGCGAAAGAGCTGGGGGAGCATATGTATTGCACAGGTATATCTGAACCCTTATCACATTTCAAGCAACCTTGCATTGCGCTGTTCTCACGAAGCGTCATGATATAGTCCTGCATTAACACCCAAGGCGATATCCTTTGCCATGGCCGCAAGATTAAGCTTACGCATGTGGGCTATCGCTTTGGGATGACGGGCAGGCTGAATTCTGGAACTGTGTGATTGACACCCCGTTTGGCAAGGTTGGCGGTCTTAACTGGTATGGATATATAGATTCCAAAACCTTCCTTGATCGAATGGCTATTGTGCGCACTCGATTGGCGGACCGCTTTCCCCCTAACAGCTAGGAACATCTCCAGACCCCCTGGGGTACTACGATACTCTCAAGACAACGAGATACATGTTGCACACTGGCCCTCCTCCAAGAAACCCGAGAGTATGCCCTGGCCTTACCATGTCGCGGCACAAGCAGAATCGCAGGCTTGGCAGCTCATGGCTATGAAGTGTGCAACCTTTCTACTCGTAGCAGCCCAAACGTTGACGGCGGCGAACAAAGAGTAGACGAGGCTGGAAACGCTAATTTTGTGGGAAAAGCAGGGGAGGGTTTGCGATGATATACCGGCCTGGTCGTACTCCATTCGTTGAGCCGCTTCCGCCTGGTGACGAAGGGATCTTATGTGCAGATATAGATCTATCGATCATAAGTTATGCCACGCAAATGATTGACGTTGTCAGACAGTACTCGCGCCCGGCCCTTCTGATCGTTGTTCTGACTGCGGATCTTGCAGACCAAGTCGCTTTACTATCCTAAGGAACTCCAAGATAGGATCTTCTCTTAGGCCGGCGCTATATAAATATATTGCTCGAGTCTGAACGCTGTAACGAAGAGCAACGTTCTGTGTCAGACGAGTTTGGTATAATTAAAATCTCGGTCTATGTCTATATATCTGTTGTAGCGTCACTCCTGACCAAAGATTTTTATCTTCTCTGCGGTTTTCCAGACGGACATTTCTTATTAGAGATGGCGCGTTCTTATCCTCATTACCTACCAACGGGTCAAGCCTTTACTGGCCCTGAAAGCATCCCTGTGCGCTCTCATCCTTGGTAATCCCATGCTCTTGCTCCTGGTGGGTTCACTACGTTTCATGTGGCGTTCCAGATAATCAACCAAGATCGATTGTGAGTTTGCGATACGCGGGAGGACAAATAATTGAAGCTCAAAAGGGTAATGGGATTATGAGAACCAGATGTAGGGATACACTGCGGCTTACTCCTCTCACCTGTGGCTGTCTGATATATATTTCGTCTCCATTACTAGACTCTCAAGAACATCTTTGCAACGTCGAACCTGTCTAGAAAGCGATAGCCGCAGTATGTAAGCCAGGTATGTCAAGTTTGGTTCTTGATTGCGCTTACAGCAGTTTCGGATTGCATATCGATGGATAATCCAACATCTACCACAATGGGCCCGAATACAGATTGCTTGCCGGCTATGACTTTTATGCCAACATAAGTCAGCTAAATCCCAGATCTCAATCCTATCCAGGATGCTCATGGTCGAGATTATGCGTTGATAAAATACATCTTTCGTCCTCAGGACTGACACGACACATTGACCATCGGCCTTTTCGCACATAACCATGAATATATTCTACGTCGTCTTCGCCCTGCTATCAGAGCTTCTTATCAGCGCATCCGCCTCATTCATTCCTACATGGTCGCTAGAGTCTAGAGGTGGGGATGGTACATCTAACGATACCTTGTAGGTTTATGCAGCTCTCGCTGTCTATCTCTCGGCATAGATTCTTCCGAGCTCTCGATGTCATGTATCAGCCAAATATTCTCTCACTTATCCAATTTGATGTGCTCTACACCCAACGTTGCTTATTATGCACTCGCCTGTTTGGTCTTTCACATAGTTATCGAGCTCATCCTGACATATCGACGTTCATATCAGACCTGTATCACAGCTCATTGCTACCACCCTCCACTCCGATGGCCTCGCTGTCAAGTCTCGCATCTCTGTTTTTGACACCTATAGCTTAAGTCCTCCCGGAACCTAAAAGGGAAGCGGACCATGGTATTCCATCCTGCTCAATGTCCGGCAGGACTCGAATTGACCTCGTCTCGCTGCCGCTACAAACATTCGCCTCAGGCCTTTTCGGTTTTCTGCATTTCGAACCCCGGTATGCGAGCTCAACTTATCAACCAAGAATGCGACCCCAATTAAATCTGTGTTCGACTGGATCGCCCAGCTAATCCGGATACATTGGACCTAAAAACGTGAGCATAGTGTGTAGAATATGAATACTTCTTCAAAATCGCTCAGGTCTATGTCGAAAATAGAAGTACTAAATCTAGTTCTATCGTACCTCAGATGAATCTCGATCCTAGGCAGAGAAGTGCCTTGGCCACCGGGCAGTATGGCATGGCGGCCGTTTTAACAGGGTCGGAAAATCACACAAGCGTTTTCGCAAAGGATCTAACGATTGAGGCAGACGGTGTGAAACCTCCAGATCAGGGGATCCAAGCAAGGTATGCTAGATCTTCTTCTTCTTCTTCTTCTTCTTCATCTTACCATACTGGCCCTAATATTCTGAACAGCTTTTACCCGTTGCAAAACGGCAGGGATGAGTGTTACAACTGCGGCACTGTGCAGATAAGTCCCATACCGGTGGACCCGCGGCGGATCAAGTTTTTCGCCTCGCTACCGGCAACTGTCTCGGCGGCTGTCAAGTACCTGGTACTGCTCCCACTTCACACAGAGCTGTGAACGTATCATTAATCCAGATGGGTAAGGATCGGGTCATGTTGAATTAGGGAATCACTACTGTTTGCTATTGGCGCCTTGGTCGGCTGGACTGGCGGCGGGGGTATGGAAAATAGTAGCTGTGTATCATCCTTTTTCTGGAGGAGCAAACCCTCAATATCTAGATCGAAAGTGCTTGGATTGCCTGGGCCAAGAGTTGTCTCCATAACCATGGCGAAAGGATCACCTTGAAAATTGACGCGCATTGGATCTTTAGCAAAGCCCTGAACGCTCACGGCATTGATGAACATCCGACTTTAAGAATGTCCTTAGACGCCACATCCCAGATCATTGTTAGCCTCAGTACCCCAGAGTAGCTAGGAAGCTGCTTGACCCGATATTCGATTGTTTGCTCTTTACATTGCTTGCTTGATGGCTTGAGACGCAGGAGAATTAATCTTTCCTTCCATTAGAAAGGAGCTCGCAGCACACGTATACGGCCTCGTTGGAATCAAGACACGGTTAGTCAAGGTTGTTGGAGCCCATAACAAAGCGAAGTGTTTGGTGTCGTCTTTGAGGGTGTTAGGCTAGGAAAGAGGACTGTTGGTCTGTTGAACCGTGATGCGTAAATCGTTAGTATCCCTGTCGTTTTCATTGCCAGATAAGCAGACCGTCTTCATCTACTGTCTCGCCTCATTTCCTATCACCCACACAAATTTGCGAAACGAAGCGGATAATACAACATATATATCTCTGTTTGGGGCGAAGAGAGCGCATGCGGGATTCTCCGTCCGCAGATGCCTACAGCGAGTCTAACAATGGGATATACGCGATTTTGCGAAAAACCATGCAGCTGGGGTACAACCATCCACATATATCCACGCTCCCCTCTCTTCTACTTTGGCTGTTCTCTCTCCACAATTTCCGCCCTTTACAAGATATCACAATCGACAACTTCCTCAAGCCCAGAATTTTCGGCTCACCATGTGTGCCTCTGTGATTCTGCTACCTCTATTGCTCCAACTCCTCGCCGTCCCCTCTTCCGCCCTCACTACTCGTCCGCTTAATTTACTGACCGTCGGAAATCGTATCAGGCCTTTCAATCTCACCGAGAATGGCTACCATGTCGAATGCGTCAAAATCACCGAACCTCCACAGATTGGTCTTAACCCCACAATGTGTGAGGCCGCCGTCCCAATCGCCTGCGGTAAATTGAATTTTCCTCAGCCAGAACGTCTAGTCCGCGATAAATGGATATGGATAGAAATGCCCGGCTGCGCTCTGGGCTATTACTTGCCCGCCGAGCCGATGCCAGGTCGAATTCCATCGAAAGCACAGTGCGAGGAGAACATTTTCGGTGCGATTGTCGAGAAGTGTGGGACGAATTCGCGTTTCAATGCTGGGAACATCAATGTGGACGACATGCCTAGTTTCAGTGGGGATGGGCTGCCGCTCACGCCGGGATATCCAAGATACGTGATGGCGGCAGAGCGCATGACCTTGTGATTCGATATCGCGAAGACAAATAAGCAGCGAAGGCTGAAACAATTGCGCTCGGAGGAGATACGAATGATATTAAAGCAATGTGTATGACTAAGCTCTAATCATCTGCAGAGGTGTGCTCGTGTCACGAATTGAACAGAGACAGAGATTAGAACTATGAAAATATATATTGTATATCAGAAATGTTTCTGGACATATTAGATCTAATGCTTACACTCTGTGCTTTCTGAGTTTATACACGTATCTACTCAGCTGAATTCGCTGCAAATCGAATTTCCGTCCTGAAGAAACGACGCCGAACGGCAACAAAAGCAAAGCAAGCATACAACGCCGATGGCTTGATGCTGTGCAAGCAAAAACGCCCAGAATGCAAATGCAAGCGAAAATAAAACGGTATATACAAAAATGAAATGTGTCGGGGCACCTCTCGTAAAGCATAGAACGTCCTTGGGATCCGGGAGCTACAACTTGCACTGCGACATGGGGACCCATCCAAATGGGCATTTTCCGTTGATGAGAGGGGCCGGACATGGCGCCCCGCAAGCAATGTAGACTGACAGTTGGGATACGCAAGCAATGTCCAGAGTCCCATCCCAATTAAAGTTGACCGCTGCACTACCTGCTTTGCCTTCGGCGGTACAGTTGAAGGCGCCGTCGAACAGGACGTTCAGAGCGGCCCATCCGTTGCTGATAATGTCTTGTGTAAGCTGAAGTGGAGTCTTTTTGTTGTCGTTGTGTTCCGCGTTGGTGAGAGTATAGACGCGCCGACTGCTTTCACTCCAGAAACTGGCTTGATCGTCGACAGTGCAGACATTGTTGGGGCCCATCGTGCACCCGAACGGGCCATTCGCCACTTCGGCGGCGCTATTATACGGCCCAAGGTGTGGGACAATGTACCAGCCGTTCTTTGCCATTGCCTCGGAAAGCATGTACGTGGTGAGGGCGTAATCAAGCCCGTCCGTTTTGGCCGGGAGCGAGAGTGTTTCGCTGCCAGAGAACCTTCCGCTTTCGGCAAAAGCGACAAATGTCGGCATGTCAGTCATGAGAAGCTGAACACCAGTGTTGATCCTGTCCGCCATCTCTTGAGTTGCATTGGCGAGCTCTTTGTCCAAGTCGCCGATCTGCACAGACTTCGAGTCATCGGTTCCTGCAGGCCACATCGCTTTAGTAAAGCCTGGGGCTTGCATTGCACTGATGGCTAGCGCCTGACTGCCGTATTTTAGCGAAGGCGAAAGAAGCAACATGCCCACTGCGACACTGGGCGCTCCAACGAATGCCAGTCCAATTGAGAGAAGACTGAGAATTATGACCCACGGGAACTTAGTTTGTGCCTTCACATCGAGTTCTTCAATAATTGGCTGTATTACGAGCTGGGCCTGGCTAGCAGCGTATTGAAGAGCGGTCCAATATGTTGTAAAGAAATTGTTGATGCCTCCCTTATAGTCAGTAAGATCATTCTATCTCAAATGTTTGGCAGGTCAGGGTTTTAATACTATATATTGTCTTCATGACATAATGATACTGCACCGCGACAGTGTCGTTGACACTCTGATGCAAGTCCAACGAACAGGTCTGTACATTGATCTGAGAACAATCGCTTCCCCCTGTCCCGTGCCCAAGACGTAGGAAACATGTCGTCCATGGTTCACCAGCAATGCAGCATTGCGAAGAATCTTGCGTCATATCACATGGCGGATGCGTATGATTCCATCCTGTCGTTGGATTATTGAGCCAGTCGCTCAGATCAAGGACTCCCCAACATGAGCTATCGAAAGCCGATCTAATATTATAGCAATTGACCCGTTGCCTTTTCCTCAAGGCATGTCCCTCTCCCAGTGTAGGAGATCGGAAGTAATGGCTGAGGGTTGAGATTGGTGAAGCAGTAGTCGATGAAACAGCAGTCAAAGCTACAACGACCAAGCAAGTGAATGAAAACCGCCGCATGATGCTACGAATCATCAAAGTAGTCGAAGGGATGTGAAGGAAGTATGATGGACCTTGACAAACTCGATAGAAAATTCATATGGGCGACTCACGAAAATTAATGCGGGGGGGGAGGGGCTTGTAGGATATACCTGCTAAATTTTAGGGGGGGGGGGGCAGAAGGTTCTTGGAAGTGAGATCTGCGTGGGGTGAAACAATTAGATCGCAAAAGGTAGGTACGAAACTCACTGACTCTTCTGTCAAGAACTCCAGGTGGCTGCGGGACAGGATGTAACAGACTTACAGGAAGGGGCTGAGTGAATATTGTGGGGGGCAAGCGCGTTGGCTTGGTGTAATGATCAGCGCAATGGAAGTAATGCATCGGAGGTTCTCGCTGCGCATAGGGTGGGGAGTGAGACTTGGAATGGCGGATGCGTGGGATGTGCAAGGAAGGATGATGGATATGACGGTGTACGGTGTACAACGTGGTAATTCATAGGCAAGGAAAAGCGCAAGATGGCGGACTGGCACTGAAACTCCTTCATAGATCTCAGTTACAGCCCGCATTCCGAAGGTAATGCCTCCGTATATCCCATGTATGCGCCAAAGCGATCGATGCGCTTATAGAATATCGGTGGGATGGTGGGAGTTGGGGCGGGCGGTTGTCCCCCGTGGAAAGGCGGTTACTTGCTAAGTACAGTAGAATACTAGAATACGGATTATCACCAGTTCACCACATGATTTACTAGCACAGTAACTCGAATCGGCGTTTGCCTTGCTTTCTGAACCCAAAGTACCATAAGCGGTCCCGATTAAACGTCGAGGATAAATAAATTTGATTCTAGCAACAGAGCACTACCTATGCTGTGCTTATACTGTACTCGTAGAGTACTATCCTTCAGTTATACGGCCCACCCTAAATATAGCATACAATCACCACCACTAGTAAGGGTGTTCGGATAGTTAGTAAGCACTGAACATTGTTTTGTTTACCTACCTCATCGGTCTGATCTCAATAGTCTCGAAGCTCCCCTACAGTTCTATTGACTTCCAAAATGCCCTCACGAGGTTGCGAGTTTGACGTTGCAGAAGAGCTGGATACCGTACCTGTTACACTACAAAAGGAGGTTAACAAGATAGATAGTAGTAAATACATCGGACGAAGGTTGAAAATAGAAAAGGGGTTACAGCCTTCTTCTGATTGGCTCGGCGAGTCGGGCTTAATACTTTAAACACTAATTCCCGTACCCATAAAGGTTAAGCTTCTACCATTATAGGTTTAGCTATAGATCTGGAGGTGGGCCGTCTGACGGGTAAATGGATATACTCGTATGCACGGGGTTTCCGCGCACACTAACTATAACTTATTATATTAGTGCCGTTTTTAGTACGCTAAACCCGATACTATCTGTTACTAACCTTTCTAGGTTAGAGTGCACGGAAACCCAGTGTGCGCGGAAACCCCGTGCATACGAGTACCCCTCATCGTAGCTTAAATCATTAATAAATTATTGTACCATCTTCTAAGATTTATGTATAGTCATTTCATCTGATATATAGAATAGTACTAAAAGTGACACATCATATAAAATTCTACTATGGAAACTGAGTGTGCAAATATTGGTTTTCATATTTAATCAAAAAATACAACTAATCAGTTTTCATCTCACTAATATTATTACATTTTGTACACAAGTCTTGTATAATATAGTTGAGAATTCTCAGGTCTCAGCAAACGCTATGCTAAAGAACTAAATAGTTAATTCTGACTGCGAATTTTCTTCTGCTTCAACTCTTAAATCGTAGCAGAGATCAAAACACTCGGCAAGCAATGAGTTTACACTCGCTTGACCTTCTGGAATATCCGACCCCACCATAAACTTTCCATCTATCCGCATATTGTCGATGGAGTTCAACTGTGAGCGTTAGCTTCAAGATACTAAGAGAAGCCCAAACCCGGATCTACCATACACATACCTTCATACTGTAAGGGTACAATTCCCGTGGCGATGACACACCGCCTGACCGTCTAACCTCGAGCAGACATCGCCGAAGTGTTTGCAATTGGTTGAAGACTGGCAATAGAGCCTCAGAAACCGGCTCAGAAGATATAATGAGACTGTAAATGTACGCATAGCTGCGTCGGAGAAGATACAATAAAGTCTACCGCTGCTGTCAGTTGATTGTCTAAGCTACAAAGCGGTCAAGCTTACTCTTTGTGCATGGAGGTCTGCGTTGGCTCCAAACTCGTCTTCAAAGTTGCCGTTGGTACGTGACTCGTCGATGCTATCAAGCTGACGCTGATAGTCGTAGAGATCAGTCTCTCGCAACGACCAAGCCTGCGTCAGCGAAAGTTTCTCTAGCTGGTTTCGGATATCACACAGCTTGTCGTAGGTTGTCTTGAATCGCTCATCAATTTTGCCTTGCCTGGATATCTATTAGCTTCTGGCATGAGACACAAAATGTCATTGTGAAAATCTACCTGGTGAGGACTATTTCAGACCATCTGAAGCAGCGGTTCAAGAGTTCTACAACAATGGCCTGCCCCGCCGGGATTTTACCGTCCTCGGCCAAAAATTTACCATTAACCATTTTATCCTGAATGTCCTGAAGTTGATTACGAAAACCCTGTACTTCTGCTGCTGGAAACTGAAGTTGCTATGAGCTAGTGAATCACCAAGGGAAGGAACATTCTACCTTAGGCCTGGTATTCGCTGCAGATATCGAGCGAAGGACGGATATCAGTCTCTCATGGATCGGCGTAAGTTCCGGAGATAAATCTGCTAGAGCGGCTTGCAAATCGGCAAGAATGTTCCGGCAAGTGTCCAGTCGATTTTCCAACAAGGTCAACAAGTGTGGCGAATACGTCTCTTTCCCTCGTCTTAGAGTTTCGCGCATAGTATCTAAAGTATGACTGACGGAGTCGAGATCCTTTGCAGAGTAGAAGGCAGCTTCTTTCAAATGATCGAGGAGACGCTAGACATGGTGAGATCGAAGCGAGATTCATTGCGGATGTGGAGAAACATACTCTGATTGTCGAAGTCATCGAGTAGCTGCGCAAGATGGGAGGTATTGTCAGTTGATTGCGTTGTGCTCTGGAATCCAAAATGCTTACACTGCAGGGGCCTCATTGTTGCGCCCGATAGTCAAAAAAAAAAGCGAAATGAGCTGAAAACAGTCCTCCAAGACACTGTCAACTGTGGGAGCGAAGGGTTAGAGCTATGGATTGATTGGAAATGTAAAGGGTCCATTTGAACTACCACACAGGACCACCAACCTCTGTTCTGCTCCCGTGGCTTACTATGCTCTTTCCGTATAACATTGAGGAGATGCACTTGCTCAATTATCTGTTCGTATAAAGCAAGAACGTCATGGGATTTGATGTACGTTGATTTGTCCCGCTTTAACAATGAGAGCTTATTACGAATATTGAAAATATGGTCGAGAATAGGTTGTTCCTTCGGATCTAGGGGAATTTGCACCGCTGGGGAGTCTGTCATATTCAGTGTTCTTGTAAACTGTAATTTGAAACCGTCGAGCGTGGTGAATTAAGGTATGTGCCGTGGTATCTCTGATCAAGGTGGGAGAAAGGTGATAGAAGACGTACGGAGTTGGTAGCATCTTAACGCAATGTGACGTACCCAAAATAATAGACAGGCTAGTGTACCGTAATTTCTAAGGTTAGGTACCTAGCTAGGTAAGGTAAGGTACATACCTTAATGATCACGATAGTACCCTACTAGCGGGGCTCCGATCCTGCACTACTGCAAGCGAAGAATCGCACATTGAACTGCGAACATTCAAATCAAATCCTTTGGCCTTGAATAAACATCCACATAGCATCTGCAAGGTTTGTACAATGTCTCACTCCGAGCTTGCGACATCTTATGCTGCTCTCATCCTTGCGGATGACGACGTCGATATCACTGTAAGTGTCTGAGGTTTTCTTGTAAATTCGCATGTCCGTTGCCCTTACAGTTATACAGCCCGATAAACTCCAAACTCTTATCAAAGCCGCAAACGTCGAAGACGTCGAATCAATATGGACAACTCTTTTTGCAAAGGTAGTCGCTGCCGTTACGTCAAGCATCCGATAGAAAGATTCAAGATTGACTTAATATTGCAGGCGCTTGAAGGCAAAAATGTCAAAGATATGTTGTTGAACGTGGGATCCGGTGGCGGAGCGGCTGCGGCGCCCTCAGGAGGAGCTGGGGGAGCTACCGCTGCTGATACTCCAGCCGAAGAAGTCAAGGAGGAAAAGAAGGAGGAAGGCAAGTCTTGCCGCATCAACAATGTCTTTTTAATGCCTTTGTGCTTTCACATACTGACCAGAGTGGCCTCACAGAAAAGGAGGATTCGGACGAGGATATGGGCTTCGGTCTCTTCGACTGAACTCTGTGGGAGCATCTTTCTTCTATCGTTGGGGATGTTCACTTGGGCGAACCATTGATATGGTGACGAGCATAGCTGGCGTGGTTTGTGATACTCCGTGGTTACCTCAATGGAACCCAAATCCGAAATACTCAGTCTCAAGGATTGTTGCCAGTGATAGTCTAATGTTTATGTCTATGTGAAAGAAAATTGACAAAATCCACAAACTCAATGCATACAAATGATTGATATGCAGGACCATGTAGAAGTAATCAATCCACCTCCAGTACTCCTGCGTGTTATTAACCTTCACCTCGCATAGTGTTCAAGACGTCTACGTATAATTAGATGAGGCATGACCGCCCTATCCTGTTGCCGGATCATCCGCCAAGTCAGCGGACTTGGCATACGAATGGAATTGTATGAATATCAAAGTATCCTCGCCCATAGTTCCTAACTGAGATCAGCCTTGATAGAAGTCTAATCAGCATAAAGACAAACTGACCCAGCGAACCAATAAGCCACGGAAGATTGATAAGGATGTACGGCTTTGCAGTAGAGTGAAAAAGGATCTAGGATACAAATATGAGCAAAAGTTCCATCTTTGGGAGTGTCACTCTTTTCCACTCACACTGCCACCATATGTTGCATTCCCCACGAGCGAAAGAATGAAGAACAGGAGCGACAGCCCTGAGAAGTAGTCTCAGAAGATGTATTGGCAACTTTGCAAACTGATTATGGGTTACCTACCCTCACACGAACGCTCTCGGTGGTTTTTCATTATCTGGGGAATTCGAGCCCTGCATAGATGATCTATAAGCAACAGTTCCATGTAGTACCATCAGATTGACCCACCCCAGATAGGCCACTGCTGACAGATAACCCAGGACCTCTGCACCAACGGCGGCGTCATTGGCACTGCCACCAGCTTCAGGATTCCAGAGGCCAGATGCCCATGCAATAGCCCAGCCCGCAGCACCCCCAGCGCATACCAGGAGTATCCAAACAGCGTTCTTGACCCAGGGCCTACGAACGCCGCTTTCCTTTAGGGCAATAGGGAGCACAGAACTCCTTAGGCTAGAGTTACGGCGTCCTTGGGATGCAGAAGAGCGTCGCCTCGATCCTGGTAGGCCGATGTCGCTGATCGTCTGGTGGAGTAACGGTTGAGTTAGGTTTTCTGGATCCGAAGAAATAGAAACCTCTGATTTCTTATTCCGAGCATTGATGTTGTTGTAATATAGACATTGGACAATCAATATAGTGTCTGCTAAGCAGAAGTACAGAGCTAGGGCAATGACTGTCGGTACCAAACCAGCCCAAATGGCGCCAAATAGATTCGAAAGATCTCCAACAAACCACACAGCAAGGAACGAGAGTGAAATACCCTCTGCGCTCTGTGACTGATAATTCTCAACCAACTGGGGTATCTGTAGTACATGATTTTAGTTGATGCCCAGATGGGGAGAATCAAACGCTACAGTACAAGTAAGAAGACCCACGATGCCAGAGAAATAGACCCAAGAACACCGGAAATAGCCTCTTGGACCGTCAGATCGAGCATTTCAGAGCTCCTAATGGTACAAATTGGAGTTCGCAGCAGCGAATTATTGGTTCATCAACACGTCGTAAGAGATGTCATGCGTAAGTACCTTAAGGTACCTAAAGTAAGGTAAGGTACTATGCGATTTGTAAGGTAAAATGTAGGTAATTCGTCCACGCTTTACCTTAGCATGTACCTACTTTCTAGACATGACGGCATTGTATCGTAAATATCTGGTAATTTACTAGTAAATAAATAGCAAACGTTCAAAATACCTTACGACCTCACTGCGTATGATGAAAACTGTTTGAAAAGAAATTTATAATAGTGTTTTAGTAATTACTAATGAAAATAATATTTTGAATAATAAAATACAGTTTAATTACCTTTAAGTAAAAATCATGTTTAGTAAAGAAACTATAAGATATTGAATTATGAATTACTAATAAAACTGTTATAATACAGTTTTCTTTTCATTAATTTTATGAGAAGAAACGTCGTTATTATTAAAATTTTATTTAATATAAGTTTGAGTCAATGTGTATTTAATTAATTGTTCTTAGAAACTTGATTTTAGCATTACTTGTATAAATGAGATTCTCGCGCAAATGAGGTTTCTGTGCACGCTAATTAAAACTATTTATATTAGTGTCATTTTTAGCACGCTAAACTCGATACTATCTGTTGCTAATCTTTCTAGGTTAAAGTGTGCAGAAATCTCGTTTGCGCGAAAACCTCATTTATACAAGTAAATAGTATGATGCAAAAACTTTGTTTCACACAGATAATCATTTGATCTGAAAATAATTTCTATCAAAAATCAATTTAAAAGAAAAGTATTAATAATATTATTTTATTATGCTGCTCAGAAGAAAGACTTGATTCAATCAATGTTATTTGCAGTGAAAAATTATTTTAAGATCAAATTATTCAAACATTTATTCTGTTAATATTAACAACATTAATGACAGAAAAATATCTTGTTTTTCTTTATTTATCATCTGATATCTATTGTAGTAGTATATTGCATGAGTCATTCTAACGAATATCAGCAAGTCATGCTCTAAGAATTCGCAACAAAGAATATCAAGTATGCTAGCAAATGCATAAATGCATCTTCAGTGTCATGCTTAAATTACAGCAATAACAGAGAAAGCAAAACATCATAAATTCAACTTCTTAATCTGTCGTTCACATCTTTCAACTAGTTCTCACTCAATCAATAAACTCAAGTTCACAAGTTACAGAAATCTTGATATTCTGTGAGAAATGAGCTGACTTCAAAGTCAAGAAAAATGAAAGTTGAAATTGTTATTCTTATTCAAAGTAACTTGAGAAGAAAATGATTCATCATTGAAGATATAAAACTCATTCTCATCTGAAACAAAGCTCTTCTTGATCTTTGTCATTTTATCACGCAACTTCTTTCATTCTTTGAGAATGAATTACTTAGCATTCATTTTGTTGTATTTGATGAACAATGACATTTTGTTGAATTAATTCAGAAGAGAGTCTTGTAAGTGAAAATTCACAGCTTTTCTCTCAGAATTATTTGCTCAGTTCATATGTAACTTCATGCAAGTTGCAAAGTTGATATACAAGTTTAATCACAACTAAAGTTTAGACAACTTTTCAAATATGACATGAACAAGTCTTATTTTTCAGATAGTAAGAATGAAATGAAAGTTCATTAATGCAGAAGAAAGAATCATCAATTTAAACAGTAATTTGATTGATAAATCAAAGAGCAAACTCACATGAAAAGAACAAGTCATCAATCGACTTTAAAACAGCACAGAAAACTGCATACTGATGCAAAAATTGAAATCAAACTCTTTTGCACTTGAAGATTGCACAGAGAACAATGTTGTTTCAGAAAAGTACAGCATTTCTTATTAAATCACTATCTGTTTTACCTTTTCTTGATATGTAAGACAATAAGTCAAGATCAGTTATCACTATTTCGAGTAAGATAATGCAATTACTTTGATACATGAGATATAAAGCAATTACGTCAAGCATTTTCTATCAAAAAGAGTAATCTAGACTCTTGCAGACTAGATTTATATTATTTTCATCTGACATAAGTTAATAATAGAAAACGATTTATTGCAGATTTCAAGATAGAAATTAAGAAATCTCTACATTAAAGTTACTGTCTACGTGAAATGCTCTGAATAAGAGATTAAAAGAATATTTAAGTGATGTCAAGTGAATTTTCTAGAAGCTCAAAGCTTAAAACTTGAAAAAACTCTTTATAAAAAGAAACATAAAGAGTCGCTTTATGCATTCTTTCTTGCTTTGTTTCGCGAATAGTAATGTGAAACTCAGCAAAAGCAATAGCTCAGAGTCAGAACTCAAAACGTCAACGATAGAAATTAAAAAGTCAACATTAGAAGTTGAAATAGATTTATGAGATGAACTTAGCATGAGTTCATCAACAAGCAAACAACTGCAAAACGATATTATCGATTTATTTTGCAGTTAACAAAAATCGCTCACATCAGCATATAGAAAAATGCAATACATGTTTAGTTTACTTAATGCATTGATGCTAAATTCACATGCAAATGCATACAATGACAAGAATACAATCAATTTGCAAAATGCAAATTCGCAGCAAAAAGAGCAAACATGAGCGATTGTGAAAGTCAAAGAAATGAAAAAGCGAAAAGTGATGAAAAGTTTGCAAAAAGAAGTTAGCATCAAAGTTAGTACTAGCAAGTGCTATGATGTCATCTTTAAAGAGATGCAAATAAAGAAACTGTATGAAAGAATTGAATTTGCAGTCAATCAGCTAAGATAAGTAATATCAGAACAGAAAGAAACTATAAGTCATAGTTTAATTTACATTTGAAGAGCATACAACGAAAGCATAGAAAACTTAATTCAGAAGCAAATTGATTGACTTCAAAGTTAAACAAACAACAAATTGAAGATCATTCTACAATTGATTCAACAAAATGCTGAAAACATCAAAAAAAGAATCAACGCAAAGCAAATGACAAAGAATTTGCAAATCTTGCAGAAGATGCAGATTTCACAAACGTTGCAGATCATGCAAAATTCACAAAAATCAACGCAGAAGCTCACATATATGCAAAAAGCAGCTCATGTCACAAGTGTAAATGCAAATGCAAATGCAAATGAATGAAATCTAATGATTAAAAAACTCTCATCAAAGTCACAAAAAATATCATATCGCGAAAGAAGATTGATAGTCACTTCAAAAAATGAGAACTAAATCTTATAAGTGATGAAAATGCGTAATGCAGTGAACAACGCACTGAAGAAGACAAAGTCTGACATAATAGTTGCTACAATGATTAAAACACAAAGAGATAACAATATTGCTTTAATAATTTCAGAGAAATACATCGCGAAAGCTCTATTAAAGCAAAGAAATATATGAAAGCATATATTCAAAGTCAAAAGTATCAAGAAGAATGAAAAATAATACAAGATAGTGATACACAGTCTGAAAATCAATATTTTCAACATGAAGATTAAGATAAAATATCTGAAAACTGAGTTAAAGAAGTACAACTCTGAATTGAAGCTGATAATCAATTTGATATGATTATCAAAAGATGAAAATAAAGCAAGAAAGAATCATGCTTCAATGATACTGATGTTCAAAATCGAAGTCAAAGTATAAAAACATCTGAAAAAATGAGTTTTAGCAGTGAGATCAACATATCAAATGATTAAATATTGAGAGTATTAATTAAACAATCAGTGTCAAAAATGTCAAACATTTAAACATTTGCAAAATAAGTGTAATAAATCATCAAGATGCTTGTTTTGTGAACGAAATCATCTGACATGAGAGCATAAATGTCAATTATCTACATGCAAAGATAAGCAATCATGCAATCACATGATCTTTAAATGCTGCAACTGTTAAAATGTGCACTTCACAAATAACATAATGTGCAAAACATATCAGACAACTCAGTTTATTAACTTACAAAAAGATCATTTAGTCACGAAATTATAATGAGTATTGCATTCAAAGAGTCATAAAACAACGCAAATGACAAAAGCTTTGCAAACATGTTGAATATTTGAATTCTACAACACAATTGTGCAAGATCAACGCAAATTATGTATGCATGCATGAAATTTGCGAAAAACAAGACAAACATTGTTATACTACAAAAATTATGAATAAAAGATGAGAATATAACAATTTCACATTCATCGTTTATCTGCATTAAATCAAATGTTCAGAATACTCATGTCAGAGTATAAATATTTGTTGCAAAAAACTCAAAGAAATTTACATGCACATCAAGATCAAACATAGTCAATAACAAAGATATACAAGTGATATCAATAGCAAACAATAAAATTCAGAGAGAAATTTTATTGTTCAATATTTACAACGAAAAGTCACAAAATGTTGCAATCATGCACTTCAAGTTAATCTAACATAGATCATGTCAAACTATCATAAACTAGTATAAAGCTGATGTTGACACGCTAGCAATTTAGCATGTCTTCGTGAGTAAAACTCATGACGTGTTGCATCTTCTTTCTTCTTCAGCTTTAAACTTCTAGTTAAAATACACTCATATGATTCGCTTTATGCAGACTCATAACATTAGTTCAAAGCTCATTAATCTTGCTATCAATGTGTAGATGATATAAAAACAAGCTACATCACTCAAACTTGAATCAGAATTGAAATCAGAAAATTGAACTTAGAAGACTTGTTAGAAATCAAGAAATTTCTAGAACAGAACAGAAGAACATGAATGCGTTGTTTTAGACTAACTCTTTACTGAGCTCGTTGTCAGAACAGAAGAACATGAATACGTTGTTTTAGAACTGAAATCAGAAATTTCAGTTGAATTTTGATCAGCAATTTTCTACTCACATAATGACTAGAAGCACAGAATTAGAATCAGAATCAGTGAGCATAACTTGTTATGAACTTCAAGATGCTGAAAAAGAATCACTTTTATCACAGAATTAAACAGCATCAGAAGAAGAAGACATGAATGCATCATTGAATATCAAAGAAAAGAACACAAACGCGTTGCTCTTCAATCACAAAATGATCAAGATCAGCATCAGTACTGAACTGAATGCTTGAATAAGCACTCATGAAGCAGATGATCTCATTATCTTTATCAAGTACATATGTCAACAGCATGACATTGAAATCAAGATTCACAATGACATGATTCAAATGTTTAGACTGATTGCATCAAGTCGAGTACTTGAGTTCGAGTCAAGTACTTGACTCGTCAAGATTTAATTCAAGTCAGAATTCTTGACTCAAGTATTTGAGTTAAGTCGAGATGTTCAACTCAAGTATTCAAGCTGAGTCAGAGAGTTGAAATCGAGTATCGATTCGAAATTTTCGACTTGACTCGTCAAGACATGAAGATAGATAGATAAATATTCTATTATGACTTTCTATCATAGCTTCTCTTCATGACTTCTCTTCATGACTTTTCTTCATAACTTTTCTTCATGACTCTCTATCAAACAGTCTTCATAGTTTCTCGTCATGACTTTCTATCATAGCTTTCTATCATAGTCTTCTATCAAAGCTCTCTATCAAATGATCTTCATGTTTCTCTTTATGTTTTTCTTTATGACTTTCTATCAAAAAGATAATGCAAAAAGGTAATGCAAAGGCGAAAAACTGGAAAAATTTCTATATTTAATTCTCTTGACGTCATATTCGATTTCTTGACGAGTCGAGTCGAGTACTCGAATTGAGTATCGACTCAAGATCAATATCAGATCGAGTCAGAATGTTGAAATCGAGTATTTGAGTTGAGTCAAAAGATTGATATCGAGTACTTGAGTTGAGTCAGAAGATTAATATTGAAACTCAACTTAATGATCAGTCTACAAATGTTGAATGATGTTAACAAGATTAACATTGAATTGAAAGTTATCAACATCAAGTTGAAAGCTACACAGATAATGTTGAACGTTGTTCAAACGCGTTTACAGAAAGAGATGAAGAAAAAGAACATGATTATACATCATTTAAAAGTAACATCAAGTCGACTAAGCACTTTGATTTCAAAAGATAGATTCTTGAAGTCAATTAAACTATTTGATTCATCTTTGTTCAAAGATTCAAGACAGAATATGAATAATTGATTGTTTTGAATGTGAAACAAGCTGAAAATGAACAAGAATCATTTTTCTATTGAAGAAATAAAGATTGCATATGTGAAAAGTTGAGTCAGTGAAACAATGATCAAACACATAGCACTCAGAATGAAAGATACAGTTATGAACTCATTTCTTAAAGCAGAAGAGATATTGTCAATCATAAATAAGATGTACGATGATTTCAATTGACATCACACAGCTCAACAACAGTTCTTGAAGCTGTATCAAAACAAGATCTTCTTTCATGAATTTTGAATGAAATTTCAGAGACTTAGTGCAAAACTAGAATACAATAACGAAACTTTACTAAATGATCTTCAGCATAAGATTAGCTCAGATCTTCAGCAAGTCATGATCAACAAACAAACTATGAATTTGAATGAATTCATTGACATCTGCATGCAAGTCAATGTTTGATTGACGAAATTGAATGCTTGATCAGCTCTCAAGACATTAATGATTCAAGTCGCTCATTTTATCGCTAGCATCTTAACAATGATCACTACTGCAATCTCAGCTTTAATCTTTGCATGAAAGAAACTCAGAATATTAAACGTTGATTCTGCTAGAGAGAAGTTGTTTAAAAAGAACTTTGCTTCAAATGCAAGAAGTCAAAACATAGAGCATGTGACTGTCTTAAATCAGCTCAGATGCACAAAATTGCAGCGAATTTGAAAAACGACTTGTCTTCATCAAAGTAGTAACTGAGAGTGATATACTCATATTTTGCTTCATCAGCATGTTTGATGATTCATTTAATTTCAAGTCATTCATTGTTGATGTCATCTTGAGTAATCTAGAAAAGATATTCAGATCTCTTGTTCTGATAAATACTAAAGTCATTGACATGACTTTCATTGACGAATCTTTGATGTCAGAGCTATGTGAATGCTTTGATATTCAGTTAATATTACTGTCAAAATCAAAGTTGATTCAATTGTATGATGAAACTTCTGATCAAAAGTCAATTACACACGCTTTGTATATATTGATCATGATATAAGAATACAAGAATGAAATGATGTCTTTATTGATAACTCGTTTAAATCAATACAAAATAATCATTGAAAATCTCTGATTGAAAAAAAATCAAATGTTAATAAATTCTGCAAATGATCAATTAATATTATTGTTGAAGATTCAAACATTGAAATCTGTTGTTTCAAAAGCAAGCAGTCAATCAGCATTTCACAGATCTGAATTAAATGAGATTTGCAAAATGAAATAAAAGAACTTGAACTCAATTGTTACATCAACGATCATCTTGAAGAGACTCATGAATCAGAAATCAGTGAATAGATTCATTGAATTTGCTCAATTCATTGAATCTGCTCTCATAGCAAAGCAAAGCACTCAAGTTAATTTTGATCAACTTTGCTCATTTCAGTCAACTGAGATAAAGAGACTCATCAATATTATTATGATCAAAGTCGCTACATATTGAACTTTAGTTAAGAATAAAAAGATCAAGATCTTCTTCTTGATCATTAGTGAAATCAACAAAGCGCTTAGCTCAATTGAAGATTTCGCGAAACTGAATGAAATGATCTTTGTCATGTCATTAAATGAACTGAAGAAAAAGCTTTCAATAGTTTATCACGACTTTCTGAATGTTTTTGATAGAGAAAAGACAACGCAGTTGCCTTCACATTGATCATATAATCATAAGATTGAATTAGAAGATAAGAATCAATCTTCTAGAAGTTGATTATATCTCATGTTGAGTCACAAGTTGCAGAAGATCAAGAAGTATTTAAAAGAGAACTTGAAGAAGAAGTTTATTACACTCAGCAAAGCTTTCTTCACTTCGTCAATACTATTTGTCAAAAAGAAAGATGATAATCTTTACTTTTGCATGAATTATTGAAAACTGAATGCTCTGATCAAAAGAAATCGTTATTTGATACTCTTGATAAACGAAGTATTAACTTGAATTCAAGACAGTAAGTATCTGACTTGACTTAACATTATCATCACGTTCAATAAACTGCACATGAGTTCAGAAAGTGAGAATTTGACTACTTTTATTACTTTCTTTGATGTTTACAAGTATAGAATAATGCTTTTTAAATTGATCAATGAACTTACGTCTTTTCAGCATTATATCAACGATGTATTGTTTGACTGTTTGCACAAGTTCTGTCAGACATACTTGAATGATATTCTCATCTACAGTAAAACATTGAAAGAAGTGCTAAAGAAGCTTTGTGAAGTCGATCTACAGATAGACATTGACAAGTGCAAATTCAAGATTCAGAAAATCTCATTTCTTGAACTACTGATATTCATCAATGATCTGCAAATGAATTCTCAAAAAGTAAATGTGATTTGAAGCTGAGAAGTGTTTCGATCATTGACTCATGTGCAGATCTTCATTGACTTCTGCAATTTCTATCAATGATTCATAAAGAACTTCTCAAAGATCATTTGATTCATGATAAAGCTGACTTGAAAAAATCATTTCTTTGAATGAACAGAGATTTGTCAGATGATCTTTGAAAAACTAAAGCAACAGATGATGACAGCTCTCATTCTGAAGCATTTCAACTCAATCAGAGAAGCTATTCTGAAAACTGACTTTTCAAACTATGTCAACGACGAAGTATTGTCTCAATATGACGATGAAGACATTCTACATTCAATGATCTTTTATAGCAAGAACATGATTTTCGCAGAATGCAACTACAAGATTTATGACAAGAAACTGCTGATCATCATTCATTGTTTGAAGCATTGACATCTTGAATTGAAATGTATAAATATTTCAATCAAGATCTTCATCAATCATCTGAATTTGAAGTACTTCATGATCATTAAAGAACTGATCAGACAACAAGCTAAATGAACTGAGAAGTTATCTGAATATAACTTCAAGATCATATATCAGTTGAAAAAACAGAATCTGAAAGTTGACATGCTGATCAGAATGTCAGATGTCAAGTCAGTTGAAGCAAATGATAATTGTAAGCTATATCAGCATCAGATGCTATTGTCAGAAGATAGATTTGAACTTCAGTCAATAGAAGATAATCAGAAAGCTGATCAAGATCTGACTTAAATCTTGCTCAGATCTGACTTAAAATCTGACTCAGATTCAAAACTTGAATTGAAAGTTAATCAAAATTCAATCGAAGAGATAATTTCTATTCAGAATCAGATTATAGTTGAAAATCAAATGAATCAACTGTGCTTCAATATTCAAATAATCATGAAACAGAACAGAAAGACTTGTCAAGATATTGATTTAAACAATTGCAAAGTACTTGATGAAGTACTTTGAAAAGATGATAGACTATGAGTTTCTCAGTCAATGATCACTTTATTGATAAGAAAAGCACATGATCTTTTAATCAATGATCACTCTGACATGAATTAAACGTTGAACTTGCTGAGATAATCATATTGCTGATTGAAGATGAGAACAACGATTAAGCGCTACATTCAAAACTGTTACATTTGTTGTAGATCAAAAGCATCAAGAGATTGAATCAATAAACTGCTGAAGTCATTGCTCATACTCAAGCAGTGATGACAGAACATATCATTAAACTTCATTATTGATTTATCAGAAAGTGATGAAAGCAACGCAATTCTGACAATCATAGATCAATTGTCTAAGAAACGACACTATATATTGTATTGATCAGATGATAAAGAAATTTTTGCAGAATAAACAGTCAAGCTACTGTTGATATGAGTTTTCAGAACTCATGAACTATCAAGATCTGTTAAAAGTCAGCATAAAGCGAGTTAATATGAGTGTCATTTAACTAGAAGATAAATGCTAAGAAAGAAAGATAGTTACAGAAAAGAAGCTGATTACATATGTGTGTTTCTCAGTCGACGCTAGACTCAATAGAGACTAGTCAAGACGACGAAGCTAAAATAGATCTGACAAGACTAGAAGGCTGAGTTCAACAAGGCTAGAATCATGACATTATCTTCTCTTCTTGACTATTCATGTTCGCATGAATGTTGTTTCTTAGTGCGCTTTTCTTGAATATTTGATATGAAAGTCGTCAATCATCTCTTGAGCGTTCATAAATTCGTTGTCGTCAGCGTTATATCAGTTGAGATTGTTGTCATAGTTCTTTCATTTGACTCGATATTGAAGTCGTCTTCTATAGCGTTGAAAGTTCAGTATATCATTGATTTTTCATTCATCTTCATCTTTTATCACTATTGACTTCGAAGATTCATTCTTTTGATCAGACAGAGAATCATCAACGACAGAACGAAGCAGATCAGAATGAAATGCATCATAAACATGCATAGACTCTGATAATTTCAGTTTATATAAAGAGTTGATGAAATCTAGATTGATGAAAGAATCGAGCATTTTGTCATTCAGCTTCTTGAAAGATCTCGCTGTAACGATGTTTCTTTCATTCAAAAACATCTTTGATTCAATCTTGTAATTGATCTTCTTTCTATGCTTGTTAATCTGATTCATCATTTGCTCTCGTGTTTTGATCAGAGCTTCGCGAGCAAAGATCAGTGTTCTATTCATGTGATTGAATATATCTTCGACTCAAGCAATCTGCAGACGTTCGCGAGTGCTTTCATACTCGATGATGTCAGGGTCGAAGCTCATACGAGAATGAAAGTTCTTGTTCATGAAGAAGAAAATCAAGAAGATGACTGAAGACAATGTGTTATTGTCAACAAACTTGATCATGAATAGTCACTTGAATCAGTCGTTCTGCATGTATGAACAGAAGAAACGAAGATATCGCTCGACATTCTGATTGACTTGTTTGCTTTGATCATTGATCTGAGAGTGATAGGCGATGAACAATCAAAGAGAAATGCTCAGTCGTTTGCAAAGAAACTTTCAAAGAATGAAGATGAACTGAGAATCTCGATCGAATACAATGAAGCTTGATAGATCGTGAGTTCAATATATTCATTGAAGCAACATTTCAGCTGTCTTTTCAACTGTGATATTTTCATCATCAGTGATGCAAGAAATATAATGCCTTTCTTTCAACAATCTGCAGATGACAGTCAGAATAGCGTTGTAGTCGTACGAATCAGATAGATTGATAATGAAATTCATGACTATGTTCTGTCATCGCTGTTCAGATATTGATAGAGATTGAAGCAAGTCATTTGATTTATTTCTAGATGTCTTTGATCATTGACAAACATAGCAGTTTCGAATATATCGATCTACTGTCTTTCACATGAACGATCAATAGTAGTTTCGTTTGATGATCTTTATCGTTCTAAGAATATCGAGATGATCTATTGAGAATTGATCATGCATTTCACGAATCAGATTCATTTGCAGAAGTTCATTGAATGAAACTCATAGCTGACTGTCTTTGTATAAGATTTCATTCTGAACTCGATAATTCTTCAGCTTGATGTCTTTACATTGTGCTTCGTCTCTTTCTATTGCTTCGCGAAGTAGAGTACAATTCTCGTCGATTTCATTCACGTCAAGAACTTGTTTATGAATTGACTCGCTGACGTTTTTCTCTAGATCAGCAATCTTCATTCAATTCAACGTCAGAATAGTGATTCATTGATAGCAAACATGTTCATCATCGAAATCTCTGAGCACGAAGTCAGCTTGACGAGTTAATGCATCGATCTTAATGTTTTGTTTGTCAGATCAATACATTATCTTGAAGTTGAAGTCAGCTAGCTTTTGAATTCAGCGCATCTGACGTTTACTCAGCTCTTTATTCTTTATTAATGATGTCAGAGCTTAATGATCGATGAACATCTTGATTGATAGCTCAGTCAATTTTAGCTCAGATCGTCAATGCTTGAATGCTCGAATGATCGCTAGTAGCTTCTTGTCATAAATCTCGTAATTGCACTCAGCGAAGCTCAGATTCTTGCTGTAGTAGATCATCAAATGCAATGTTTCTTCATCATCATACTGAGAAAGTATATCATTGTTGACGTAGTTGAATGAGTCTGTTTCAAGAATAGTCTTTCTATTCTGATCAAAATGACGAAGAATAGATGCTTCAGTCATTCATTTCTTCATGTGATCAAAGATCATTTGACAAGCGTGATTTCATTCAAATATTATCTTTTTTTGAGTGAGTTGAATCAGAGAATGAACAATCTTTGAAAAGTTCTTTATAAAATGTCGATAGAAGTTGCAGAAGTCGACGAAGAACTGCATTTGAGTGAGATTTGTAGAAGTAGATCATTCAACTACTGCTTGTACTTTTCTGAGATTCATCTTTAGTTCTTCAATGAATAGCAATAGTTTCAGAAAGAAGATCTTCTGAACATGAAACTCGCACTTGTTTATATTCATCTGAAGATCAGTCTCTCGTAGTCTATGTAGAACTAATCGTACGTGTCGCTTATGTTTCTTCAATGTTTTGCTGTAGATGATAATGTCATCTAGATAGATCTGACAAAACTGATGAAGATAGTCAAATAACACGTGATTCATATAGTGTTGATAGAAAGTCGAGTCGTTGATTAATTTGAAAGACATCATGTGATATTTGTAGAAATCAAAAGAAGTGATAAAGATAGTCAAATCTTTGCTATCTGAATGCATTCGCAGTTTATTGAACACGACAATGATGTTCAATCAAGTCAGATGTTTGCTTTCTTGTATACAAGCGAGAGTCTCGTTTATTAATGGCAAAGAGTAATGATCTCGTTTGATCAAAGCATTGAGCTTTCTGTAATTGATGCAGAAACGCAAGCTATCGTCTTTCTTTTTGATGAATAGTATGAGCGAAGCGTATAAAGCTGAGCTAGACGATATGAAGTCTTTATTCAGATGCTTGATCAGATAGTTCTTCATCTTTTGAAGCTTGTAGTCAGACATATGATAGAGACGACTTCAAGAAGATGTTCTCTCGTCGATCAACTTAATTTTATGATCGTAGAAACGATGAGAGAGTAGTTAATCAGTCATCGCTCGATCAAACACGTCTAGATAGTCATGATATTTCGAAGAAAGCTTAGCTTTGACTTCTTTCAAGATCTCTTCGTGTGAAAGCTCTTGTATATTTACATCTTCAAGTTTATTTCTAGCTGTTTTTAGAAGTCGATCGATTTTCGTGATGATGATCGCAAAAGTAGTCACATTCAATCGTTTGACTAGTGATTTATATGCTGCAGTCTCTATCATTGCTATGTTCATTGAATCAAAAGACGAAGACTTGACTGAATTAAATGATTTCATGATTTGACTGAATAAAGATGACTTCTCGCTGAGTCGAGTGATGACAGAAGAAATAAATTTCTTTAGTATTTGAGTAAAGATCGAACTCTTCTGTTCTATCACGATTTTCTTGAGAACAGAAAGAGAGATTCAGCTAGCATCAATATGAGTCTTTGAATCAGAAAATTGAAGACGATCGTCTCTCATATCAATTGTTACCTCGATCTTATTCATTCATGTTTTTTCAAGAATCATCTGATGCTGACTCAATCGAATAATCAGCATAAAGACAAAACGTTTCATATGATCTTGAACAGTCAGATTCGAATAAATCGCATGAGTAATGAGCTTTTTTGCATAATGATCATCGAATTTTCTTATTGACTTGAGCTTGATTAAAGATAATAATTCAATTTGCAAATGATCACAAACATTCTGCGCGATTAATTCATCAATAAACGAATAGTCAGCTGCTTCAGTGTCAATCAATGACTTTAATGAGTAACTAATTTCATTGCTAGATAGTACACATTCAGTAGTCAAAGATTTCGAAGCAAAGAAATCATCTGAGCTGCTCGTTGTTGAAGAAATTAACACATTTTTCATCACGTCTTTGATGAAAGTCACTAGTTTTTTGCCTCATTCTTCGATTTCTCTGTAAATAATTTCTTCTCATCTTTCAACATGATGATCTCATTGAGACGAGAGATGAATGCATGAGATGTCGAAGTACTAGTCTTCAGCTGAGAGCAATTCTTTGAAAGATGACTCAATACTTTGCAGTTGAAGCAGATGATTGACATTCTTGATCATTCAGATTCAAGAATGAAAAAAGTAGCGAGTTGAACATAGCTAGTAGTTGAAGCTGATGTCAACGAAGAAACAAAACGTTTTTTCGAAGCTGCTATCGATTTGACTGTTCATTGCTCGTCACGTAGCTGATAATTGACTCGTTGTTTATTATTCACATCTTGAAGAAAGATCTTAAGCTTATCAAGCGAGCTAAACTCTATGAGGCAAACTGACAACGCGTTCTGAAGACGATTGTTGATTTTATTCTGAATGTCGTTCATCAGAGTGATATCATTGTAGTTCAGAAAGCTGAATATTTAGTGAATTCTGAATAGAAAGAGCTGAAGAGCTTGTTGAGCTGCTTCAGAGCGATGTACTTGTGATGACACTTTCGAATCAGATTCTAATCTTCGTAAATTTCTTTCAGATGTTTCAGTAGCTCTGATAGTGATTGATAGATTGAAAAAGCATCAACATGATGCTTTGCATAGATTTGCTGATCAGCATCGTCTTCTAGTCTGAAAATCACATAGACAATACGAATCTTTTCAGTAGAGTAATGATTCGCATTGACATCGAGCTTGTCAGCTATTTTGATGTTTCATGTCTTTCAGATGAAATCATCTGTTTCGATGAAGATGAGTGAATTCAAAAGCTTGATGAACTTGTGATGATCATTCTTGTTATCGAATAGAGTGAATGACTTTTGTGAGCTTCGAAAGCGTTGATCAACTTCAGAGATCAATGAAATCTCTTTTTGATTGACTTGATGCTCAACTGACTGAGTCTCTTGACGAGACATAAATTGATCAGCTTGACGTTGTTTCGCTCTGAAGTTCAATCACTCGCCTTGTAGCTGATTGATCTTTTTCTCTAGCTCATCATTCTTATCAAAAGCGACTTCTAGTTGTTTCGCTCTCTTTTTGTGATCTTCTTGTACAAAAAGTCAGTGTTCATTGAGTTGTAGAGTCAAGTTGCGCTGACTTCGAAGCTCATTCAGCATATTGATGACTTTGTTGAGTTGATTGCTGACTCAATGAAACAGTTGTTCTTTGATGTTTATGTTTCATGCAATGACAGCTTTCTCAGCTTCAACTGAAGCATCAATGAGTAGAAGTGAAACTCTTCTACTGACAGTGCTTCTAAGCAGACGAGTTGTTCAAGACTCGACTGACTCAACGTTGCGTGTCATGATGAGAGAGAATAGAAGTTGTTGAGATAAAAGTAGATGAGAGATTAATGTTTTGAATTGATGTTTTTTGATGAGTGAAAATTCAAAGACTTTCTTGTGAGTTTCAGATAATAATTGAGTGCTTTATTCAAAGAATTTCTTGCAAATAGAATGATGAAAATGAATGTAGAATCGAAGAATTTCTTGCGATCTAAAATGATGATGATGCAAATTTGAAGAATTTCTTGCAAATTTTTCTTACTGAATAGATTGTTTCGTATCATTTATTCGTCGATAGCAAAGTAGTTGATGAGCATTTATCTAATGTTAGAAACCTGTCTAGAGCGAGTCAGATAAAAGTGTCATTTAACTAGAAGATAAATGCTAAGAAAGAAAGATAGCTACAGAAAAGAAGCTGACTACATATATGTGTTTCTCAGTCGACGCTAGACTCAATAGAAACTAGTCAAGATGACGAAGCGAGAATAAATCTGACAAGACTAGAAGACTGAGTCTGACAAGGCTAGAATCATGACATATATGAAGAGTTGACAAGATTTAGATTAATGAAAAAATCGAGCATTTTGTCATTTAGCTTCTTGAAAGATCTCGCTGTAACAATGTTTCTTTCATTTAAAAACATTTTTGATTTGATTTTGTAATTGATCTTCTTTCTATGCTTGTGAGTAGCTTGAGAAACGCGCAGTCACACTAGAAAATATGCGCGTAAATAATATGATCAAATTTGATAATAGCTTAGTAATATTTATTCATATAGAAAGTTAATACTAGACTATGAAATACAGAAGTGAACTCTTCTTTATATACTCAGAAGACTAAGCTCAAGCATCATCGATGAGATCAGCGAGATTACATGCAATCTCTGCAAGATCTCTCGAAGATCATATGTAACTTAAATTCTTATTGTCGATGAAACATTGAAGTTTGTATGTGACTTGAATTCTTGTAGACTCAAAGTTTCTGAGAATCAATGATAGAAATTCTCGTAGACTTGATGTTTCTGACAGTAAAGTTTCTTGTAGACTCAGTGTTTTGATTCTCATAAACTCATATTCTTGTCTGAGAACTTGATGATAGTGTTGAAAAATAGTTCTCATGTTTATTCTTTATTCTCTGAAGAACTCTGACTTTCATAGATCTGAGTTCTGACAATTATTTTTTCTCTTAATAACAACGTTCTCGTTGTTAAATTGCTTCATTTCTTCATGCAATACATGACATCAGATTCACTGTGCATCATTGTGTTCTTAAAATTCTCTTTCAATAGCACAAGCATTGAGTCTTTAAAGAGTTAATAGTAACACTCATGTTTATTCTCTGATTCTTGTAGATTTAAATACTGATGATAGCATATTCTTTATTCTTTGATTCTCATAAACGTAGACTGAACATTCTCTGCAACTCACGTAGAATCTCTAGATGATCAGCAGTATCATTCATGTTTATTCTCTGAATCTTGTAGATCTAAATTCTGACAATTATCTTGTTGTTTCATTATATTTTGACTGTCGCTTCATGCATGATGTGATCATGATCTTAATGCTCTCTTTTGTTAGCGTGTGCACGTCAACTAGACTTGAATTCTCATGATGACAATTGTAGCGAGAATCGAGATTTGCTTAGACTGATCGCGTCAAGTTGAATATTCAAGTTCAAGTCAAGTACTCAACTCATCAAGACTTGATTCAAGTCAGAATTCTTGACTTAAGTATTTGAGTTGAGTCAAAAGATTCAACTCAAGTATTTAAGTTGAATCAGAAGATTGAGATCAAGTATCAACTTGAAATTTTCAACTCAACTTGTCAAAACATGAAGCAAAGTACTACTAATATTTATCTGAATGTCTGATAATGCAACAAAGTAATGCAATTGATGAGAGAAAATTCATGCTTGTTCATTTACTACTGCTAATCTGAAATCACTATTATTTCGTCATTTTTCTTCTTCTTCTTGTACTTCTTCTTGTACTCATTCTCGTTCTCAATCATATCTGCATCATTATTTCTCTTGCTAAATTTCATCTTCTTGTCATCATCATCAATCTCAATGATATCATCAGATTCATCATCTGATGAATCTAGTGAATTAACTATCTTTCAATCAATCGCATTTTTTTCATTCAAAAATGCACTCATGAATTTGTTGAATTCTTGTATGACATTTGAATCATTCGTCATCTTCAATTCATTCAATTCTTCATGATGTAAAATGCGTTGCTGAATTAATTCAATAGTAGATATCATGTATCTTGACATGTTTTTCTCAAGTTCATCTTGTTGTGCAATAGTTTAATGCATACGTTAGTTTTGTCTTTTACATCAAACATAGTACATACATCAACAGTAGAAGTAGTATTAAACGTTGTCTTCATGACTATTGCTTCGAGCTTCGCTCGCTTTGCAGTTTTCTTCTCTCTCGTCTTCTTCATCAAATTCGTCTCAAAGCATTGAGCTATTATATAATCAGCTTTTGAAACACATATGCATTACTCAAATGCATTATCATGCAGACTCTTTTTCACTCAATCATCTGTGATCATATCTTGCATATTGCTCTTCATGTTCATCTGCTTCTCTTTCAAGACTTTCTGATATATGCTGATGACTTTCAGCTTTGTCAGTTTCTTGTGAAGAGTGACTCGATTTGCATTCTGCTTGATATAAAGAGTTTTTTGATCTTCATTTCATTCAACGACTCAATTTCTACTCGCAATGAATTGCAATTTGATAAATAGATTGAACATTTTGCAATCTTGATTAGTCTCAATGATAATGCATATAGATAATACATAACAATCTTCTTATCTGATAGTGATATTGAATAACGTTAAAGTTAAAATAGATGTGAAACGTAGATAAAGTTAAAGTTAGAATAAACATGAAGCATAAATAAAGTTAGTGTTAGAATAAATGTAAGATGTAAATAAATTAAAGTTAAAGCTGAATTTTGAAATTCATTCATCATCTTAGAGCTGCAATCATCACAATCATCATCTCAGTGATGCAATCAACACATTCATCATAAAAGTGATACTATTAACACAGTTTGTTCAGTCATCATCTTTTGTTGACATCATACTTCACTTTGCTTTCACTCTACTCAATTATCACTATCTTCTACTCAATTATTGCAATTTTCTACTCAATTATTGCAACTTTTCAAATCGTGATTGAATAATCTACATCATATTTATGACGTGTTGCAAGCAGACAGATAATGCATTTCTTGTTACGCATTGCTGACAGACTTGATTTAGAACGAAAGTCAAGTGAAGATGCATCATGTGATGATTTGAAAAAGTTAACTTGTGATGATAAATATTCATTAAATTGAATTGAGAAAGAATCAAGATAAGATCATAAGATCATGTTTGAAAGTAAGATTTTACTTGAAGACAAGATAAATAAAATTGAGAAGATAATGCAAACAGATAATGCATTAAGCAATCAACAGCTAATTTATTGCAACAGACTGTCAGAATCATGTCTAGATGATACAATCAATGAAGATCAGAATTGATAGTGCTTGATCTTTAGAAATAGCTATAACTGAATATTAAGAATACAGAAGAAGATTGATACAAAAGCTTCTATTTATGTAATGTTCAGAGATTGCGCTAGACTCGAAAGAAATGTGTTTGTAACATAAAAAGAAGATGATGTACATGAATAAAATGTTGATGAAAGAAAAGAGTGTTAAGAAAGAAAAAGAATGTTAAGTCATATCTGAGTCAAACCTGAGTCAGATCTAGATTAGATCTCAACTAGATCGTTGACTAGTTCTAATCAATCTTGATACGCTCGTAACATTACTTCTCTCTTCGAAAATTCATGTTTTCATGAATGTAGTTTCTTTGCTCACTTTTGTTGATAGTTATTTCGATATTTAGCGCGGTTTGCTTGAATATAGCTTATGAAATTCGTTCAAAACTTTCTCTGAGTCATCGAATTTTTCTTTATCGACATAGTATCATTCGTCGTCTCTATCTAGATCTTTTCATTTGACTTTGTACTGTATTCAATCTTGATAACGTCTGAAGTTCAATATATCATCTATCTTTCAATGTTCATCATCTTCGATAGTGATTGATCTGAATGATTCTGAATGTTGTTCTGATAAAGAGTCTTCTGAATATGATCGTAGTAGCTTCGAGCTGAATATCGAATGCAGATGCTTCATGCTGACTGATAGATGAAGATGATAGAAGATATCTATTTTAGCAGTGATTTGATAGAGATCTAGCTGTTTGTCTTTCAAATCTTTGCAGAGTCTCGTTGTCTTGACGTTTCTGAAAGATAGTCAAACTCAGTTATCTACTTTATATGTGACATCTCGTCTATGTTTATTGATCTGAACTTCGATGATCAGCTTCGTCTTTTTCAATTGTTGATAATTGAAGCTCAGTAACTCTTTCATTTGAATGACAATATCATCTGTCTTTCTAGCTTCAAGTTGTTCATGAGTCATTTTGTAGTCAGTTGTATCTGAATCAAAACTTATTCAAAGATGAAATTCTTTATTGAAGTAGAAGAGAATCATTGAAGTGATCAAGAAGATATTAAAATTGTCGCTGAATTTTATCATAGATATTCATTTGACTCAGTCGTTCTGCATGTAATTGCAGTAGATTCTAAGTTCGCATTCAACGTCTTGATTGACTCGTTTTGATTGATCATCAATCTCAGAATGATAGACTGTGAATAGACTAGCTGTGATTCTCAGTCGTTTGCAAAGACTCTTTCACATAGTCAATATGAATTGAAAGTCTCTGTTCGAAACAATAGAACTGAGTAGATCATGCAGTTGATAGACGTTTCATAGCATGATTCAAATCATTTCTTTGACTGAGATGTCATCGTCTCTTCAATGACAGAAAACATAGTGACATTCTTTGATGAGACAACATATGATTGTGCAAATGACGTTATAGTCTTCTGACAGAGATAGTTCAGTGATGAAGTTCATAGCTATATCTTTTCAGCGTTTCTGTGAAATCGAAAGAGAATGATGAAGTTTATTGATGCTATCTCTAGAGATTTTGCTTCGCTGACAAGCATGACAGTTTTGAATGTATCATCAAATAGTAGCTCAATGATCTGATCAATAGTAGAAACGCTGAACTAGATCAATGATTTGTTTATTGTCAAGATGAGAGATTGAAGATTGATCATGCACTTCTTGTAGTAATTTCGTGTGCATGTTCTCAGAGATTCACAGTAGATCTTTTCTAAATAGAACGTCGTCAATGATTTCGCAGTTCTTCAGTTTAATGATATGAAATTTGAGTTTATTCTTGTTCATAGCTTGTTTATATTTATTGCAGAGCTCATCTATTTGATTGATCATACATACTTGTTGATAGAGATTTGCTTTCGATTCAACAGATAGAACATCAACTCTATCGAGAGTCAGAATAGTCTGAAAACAATCTTCAAGACGCTGAGCTGATTCAGAGACGTTTGCTAGAAGCATTCTAATTAAAGCATCGACTTTAGTGTTTATTTTACCTGATCTAAAGATGATCTGAAAGTTGAACTTCGATAGAATATTCAGATAGTTGACTTGTCGTCGACTCAACTGTTTATTTTTCATGAAGATCTTCAAAGTCTGATGATCAATGAACATCTGAATGAGTAGTTCAGTGCATTTCAGCTTGAATCATCAGTGTTCGAAGCATTGAATAATGACTAGCAGTTTCTTATCATAGATGTGATAATTGATTTCAGCGAGAATCATGCTTTTGCTGTAGAAAGTCATCGAATGAAGAACTTTCTCATCATTGTACTGAGATAGTATTTCATCTTTTACATAGTTCAAAGCATTGATCTTCAGAATAGCTTGTCGTTTGAGATCAAAGTGACGAAGTACTGAGACTGAGCTGACTTGTTTCTTTAAATTGTCAAAAGCTTAAACACAGATCTTGTTTCAAACAAAAGACGTATTCTTTCTAGTCAGCTGAGTGAATGATTTGACTAGCTTCGAGAAGTTCTTAATGAAACGACGATAGAAGTTAATAAATCTCACGAAGCTCTGAATTTCTTTTAGATTAATTGAAGTGATTCAGCTGACTATGACTGTCATTTTGCTGAGATTCATACGAAGATCTAGTTCAGATACGATGACTTCTAGAAAGACAGTCTCTTCTACATTGAATTCGCACTTTCAAATATTCATCTGCAGTTCAGCTTCGCATAGTCATCTCAATACTAGTTTGACGTGATCTCTATGTTTCTTTCTCATTTTGCTATAGATGAGAATGTCATCTAGATAGACTTGGCAAAAGTCGTTCAGAAAGTTTCATAGAATGTCATTCATATATTGCTGAAAGAAGATTGATTCATTAGTCAGTTTGAATGATAGCATCTTATATTTATATGCTTCTAAAGCAGTGATAAAAGTGATGTAATTCTCGTTATTGAGATGCATTCAAAGTTTGTTGAATGCTGATATGATGTTCAATCTAGTCAGATGCTTGCAACTCACTATTTTTATCAATGATCTCGTCTATCAACGATAGAGAATATCTATTTCTTTTGAAAATGACATTTAGCTTTCAATAGTTCACGCAGAATCGAAGATCTTCATTTGCTTTGAGAATGAATAGAATTGAAGAGAAATAGAAGATCTGACTGAGAATGATGAATTTCTTTGACAGATTCTCGTTCAAATACTTCTTTACTTTCAGAAGTTTGACAAAGAACATTCAATATGCTCGACAGCGAGAAGACGTTGAATCACTAGTGAGCTCGATTTTATGATCATAGAAGTGATGAGAGAATAGTTTATTCAATTGAGCTCGATCAAAAACATCTAGAAACTCGTGATATTTTGAGAGCAGCTTCGCTTTAATGTTTTCTAAATTCTGAGTCGTTTCATTGATTGAAGAGACGTTTAAAGCGTTCAAATTGCACTGAGTATTGTACGCGATTTCTCTATTGATGTTCATCATGAATAAAGCAAAGACTTTGATCTTGTTCTTCTTTGAATGATTCAACAGTGTTTTGAACGAAGCGACGTTTATGCTTTGAATCAAGAATGACTCTTTCTGAACAGTGATTGAAATGAATCGTTTGAGCATTGTAGAGATTTTAGTCTGAGTGATTGAAGAGAACGAAGTTGATCGCGATCAACTTGAATGCTTTGAATTGAGCGAGATCGAAAAAATTGAAATAGAAGTATTCAATTGATTTGAAAAAACAACGACGTCGTTTCGCATATTCAGTAATATTTCGTTTTTATTCATTCAGAGCTTACTCAATATGACTTCATGATGATCGATATCAACTATCAACATTGATACAGTTAATTTCTTATGACTTTCGATGATGAGATTGAGTAGAATTTTATGAGTGATTGTCTTCTTAGATATCTTCTCATCATAATCTCTTATTAGCTTCTCTTTTGTCAGTGATATAGGTTGAATTTTCAGTTTCTTGCATACTTTATCAACTAGGTTGAAATGTATGATCATGTAAACGACTGAATCACTGTTTATTAGAGAACGAAGGCTGAAAGATCGTTTCTGAGAGATGAGATGAGCATCAATTAGAAACGACTTTTCAAAGTAATTCTCTTTCGATAGAATTTCATCTAGTTTGCACAAAGATATAATCTCTACTTCTTTGATGACTTTTGAAGAGATGACTAGTTTTTTGAATCGAAATCGAAATTGAAATTGAAATCAAAGCGATCATATTCTTTGTTCACTGCATTGATTCTAGTAGATCGATTCAAGCACTCTCTAAAGCTATGACCTGATTTATGACATATAAAACAGATTTCGACTAGAACGTCTGCTTCTTTGACGCTAGTTAAAATCGCGTCACGCGACTTTAGCTGATCAGACTTCGAATGATCGACTGACTGAGTGACAATAGTCGCTCTATGAAAGATAGTCTTTGAAAGATCATTGACGCGTTTGAGCTTGTTCTTGATCTCTTGAATGACTCGCTGATCATTATTCAAATGAATCAGATAGAAACAAATTTCTTTTAGAAAATCAGATTGAACTAGTTGATCTACTCAAATGAATCAAAGACGAGAATTGATTTTATCTTTCAGATCAACGATCAGTTGCTTTTCGTGATAGTCTAGATAGAAAGATAGACGTTGAAACTGAGTATAGAATTCACTGAATTTCTTGAATTCTTGAATCAAGTTGTAGTATTCTTTACGAAAGTTGACTTTCTTATTTGAATCATCGAACAACTGAGCTAGCTCTTTCAAAAAATCTTCGACGATTCTATAGAAATAAGCACAATCACGTTCGCGTCTAGCTTGAGTGATCTCTGCTGCGTCATCGAATAATTTAGAATGTACATAGCTCAATTTGACTCGTTCATTAGAAAAGAGATCGACGTTGATCTCTAGTTTATTCTGAATTTTTTCGTATCAGTTCTTTCAAGTAGAGTTCTTTTCATCAGTAAACAGCGAAGAATCAGGTATTTTTTGAGACCTAGAACGCTCAGAGTAGATGAAATCAGAAGAAGTGTTTTCTTTAGTTTGAAGTCTTGTCTTCAACTCTTTGATTTCGTCTTCTTGTTGTTTATCTAACTCGTAGAGTCAATCTGTTTCTTTATCAAGAGCTAGGCTTCGAGCCTTTCAGATTTCGTAGAACACGAGAAGTATTATCGTTTCAGCGAATGATTCGTCATCTTCATGAATGAATGACGCAGCACTTGATGATTTCGTTGAATCAGCATCAGAGATTTGAGAGAAACGAGTTCGAAATTTCTCAGAACGCTCTTCAGTAGACAAACGACTAGGCATGATGAGATTTGTTTGAAAAGAGAGGTCAAACGAATGACGATGCTCAACAGTATTAATGAAGACGTATGATCAAGTTTTTAATCTTCAGGAAAGAATGTTGTTGATTAGAAGAATATTTTTGATTTGTGAGTTTTTGAGTGATTCTCAAGCAATTCACGAAGATTCTTTATCGTTGATTCTCTTAATTGAATTGAACTTTGCGTACTTAGTGAGTGATAAGTTGTCTAGCGATTTGAACAGTCTCGTTGTTGATTCTATCAAACTTTCTAGTGTTGTTCAGTCTTTCGATTGCGTCGATCATCAGGTAAACGAATTTCTTTAGACTCGTTCTGTTTGTACAAGTATGTTGAATGAGTAATGAAATCAGTATCGTGTGATTAACAAATTCTTAATATAATGTCAGAATCATGCCTAGATGATACAATCAATGAAGGTCAGAGTTAATAGTGCTTGATCTTTAGAGATAGCTATAACTGAATATTAAGAATACAGAAGAAGATTGATACAAGAGCTTCTATTTATGTAATGTTCAGAGACTGCGCTAGACTCGAAAGAAATGTGTTTGTAACATGAAAAGAAGATGATGTAGATAAACAAGATGTTGATGAAAGAAAAGAATATTGAGAAAGAAAAAGAATGTTGAGTCATATCTGAGTCAAATCTGAATCAGATCTAGGTCAGATCTCGACTAAATCGTTGACTAGCTCTAATCAGTCTTGATACGCTCGTAACACAGACAAAGAAAAAATGAAAGTCAGAAATCATCATTCTTCAAGAAATTCATCATTA